>JACLAB010006516.1_pt1 | contig 20640 bp, 14 predicted proteins | sample 8027921 | NCBI WGS metagenome assembly JACLAB01 (sample SAMN15725117, study PRJNA655200) | protist metagenome | isolation source: fluorescence activated cell sorting (FACS) single amplified genomes of... | place: USA: West Boothbay Harbor, Gulf of Maine | collected 2000-07-19
AGCAGTCCCAAACCAGCCTCCCGCAAACCCAGAAATTCCATTTCACATTTCAATCGCAAGGGAGGCAACTAGCGGATTACATGGGATGTAGCGTCGTCTAGTAATGGCCGTTTGTCATTAGCTAGCTAGCTAAGCTACATCCCGCAGTGAATATCGAACTTTCGTACCTGAAACCTGCAAGCGTTGTGATCATCGATTAGAACCTATCCTCGTCAGGATTAGAACTCGTCGCTGATCACGGCTGTGGGGTTGCGGTAGAACTCGGCCGCCTGCGTGGCGTGTCCAGCTCCGTGCCAGTGCGCGGATGTGACTGTGTGTCCCAAGACCCTTCGCATGATGGTGCTGATAAGGGAGACGTGGACGAGGGCGATGTTGTGGAGGTACGCCTATAGAAACATATATCTATTGAAACATATTTATTTGCTCAATATTCATACGAAGGTTATCGTGGTTTATCATATATTAAATACGAAGATAGAATATTTCATAATATTTCTATATTCCATATGGTCAAACGTAAAGGTTTTACGATGTTTTACACATGTATTTAGCAGATACATTTTCATTTGCCTCAAGGCATCCCATGTACATGCGCTATAACAATCCGTGAGTTGCCTTGCCTCCCTTGAAATATGACCTGGGATTTCGAGTTTCACGGGAGGCTGGTTTGGGACTGCACGGGTTCGAGCCGTCGAGTAGTCAGTTTTCATTTCAAGAGGCGCGGCGCTAGTGTCGCGGCGAGGGAGCGTCGGTCTCGCTCGGTTCGGGCGTATCGCGGCGGCGAGTTCTCGACGAGGTTCCTGCGAAGTCGAAGGCGGAGCTTCGGTGAAAGATGGGCTATTCAAGGTTTGTGAAGCTGATGTAATGGTGACCGAAGTTCATCGGAGTATATGATCGATGCAGCTTCGGTGAGCTACGGTGAAAGAAGGGCCGTTGGTAAGGTTTGAAGCCGAATTTTCATCGATACATCGGTCAACTTCGACGTCTACCATCGCCTCCTAGGAAGACGCGTTAGCGTCATTTCTTCGTCCACAAGTGGCGTGCGTGTGAAGAAGACGCTGACGTGCACGCCAATCGCAATGATAAAGACGTCCCGCTGAGCAGTTGTCGTTCAAAGAACAGGAAGGCGTCGCACAGTGTTGTTTGTCAGAAATAAAGTAACCAACGTGACCGTGTAATAATAAACAAATATCATCCAAGCATATCATAATAAAATAGAATACCTTCGTAAGTTTCGTAAGAGGTAACAGATCTTCACATAAATACACAGGAAAAGGCTGCATCAAGGAGTCTCATGGTACTTCAGAAGTCCATCGTAGCACGAGTGTGATCGTTTTGTCCGAGATTTCGGCCCGAGCAGTTTCCGTCCGCGCTTCGAGATTTTGAGTCAACGTAAACTTGTGCCGTTGGCACGACTCGATCTCCTCCAACAAAAACAACTTATAAGGAAAGGACTTACTCACTGTATGGGCCTTGCAATAAGAAGAGCCGCAATAGTTTTGTTTGGCGACTCTTTAACCCAGCGATCGTTCGAATTAGGCGGCTGGGGTGCCCGGCTAGCTGATAGGTATTGCCGCCAAGCTGACGTATTCTGCCGCGGTTATGGTTCATACACAACAAGGTGGTGTCGTGCAATGTTGGGCGATATGTTTCCGCCGGCAGAGGAACTTATTTTGGTGCTTGTTCTGCTTGGTACAAATGATTCGGCTCTAGAGGATCTCGCCCCTACTCAATATGTGCCTCTTACAGAATATGCAGAAAATCTATCCGCTATAATCAACCGACTCCGGCGCCGCAGCAAGTTTGTTGTCATTGTAACCCCACCGTGTTTACATGAAGGGAGGCGGATTGCACACCAACAGAGCAGTTATCAAAATGAGGCATCAGGCTTCCTTGAGCGAACTGATAGTTCGCTTTCTAAATACGCCGTGGTAGCAAAAGAAGTCGCTAACTACCGCGACGTTCCTTGTTTCGATATTTTCCGTCAAACATCGATAGCATCAGTTTGCGAGGGCCGTGACCTTTTTGTTGACGGGGTTCACTTTCACAAAGGTGGTCAAGAGTATTTCTTTCAAAGAATAATTGCAAGCTTTCAGATTCAAGGCATCGAGCTTTCCAGAATCGTTTCGCAGCCAGATTGGCCCTTCGGTTTCAACATGAAGATGGACAAGGAAACATGGAAGAAAGTGTTCAGAGATCATCATTATTGCCATAACTTTGTGCCTTCGCTCAACACTGCCACAGAAGACGTCATTTATGTTGGGAAACATTTTATCTTCTGGACGTTTACTACACTGCTTTGCTTAGTTTTATGCTTCTCCAACAGAAAATTATCTGCCAGGAGTAGTCTCATGTTTTGTGATCACAAGTATGAGACTGACTGCGCTATTTAGCGGAACAGTCAGAAACATGTGGATGTGCGGCACATTTGTGAATATCATTGAATATCTATATTTGCCCTCCATTCATTCGGGAGCCAGTGTTTTGCATAAGTAGCATGCAGGTTTGTGGCAAATATGACGTTCTGATTCATGTTCCATGATTAATCTCCAGATAAAATTAAAGCTTTCTGGTTCTTAACACCTTCTTTCTCTCTAAAGTGTCGCCAGCAGCTTGCATACGTCTGTATGCCTCTTGCACGTGCTCAACTTCTATCGCATCGAGGTCAGATACCTCATGCGTAGAAGCAACCTCGCGCGCAGCTTCGATCAGCTGCCCGATGTAAAGCTTGCAAACCGCAGCCAGGACTATTAAACCGTTCTGGTTCAAAGACGCGCCGGTGATTGAATTGAACATCCGCTTCAGCACGGGCTTTGACAACGAGGAGCGACGGTAACACTCATACCTCGTCAGCTGCTCCGATGTAAAGATTCTCAGCAATGCCGCCATAGACTTCTCATCTGTCAGTCTGCTCGAGGAATGCGGGTCGTACGAGTGGTCGCCTTCCATTTCAGAATGTTTACAGTGATGATACCTTCGAAGTACCTTCGAAGGTATCGATTTTTAGTATCGCTCTATCGCTATGTGTTACCTTCGTAATGTTACGAAGGACAATTTATTAAATACATATGAAAATAATAAGATCTTATTATTAATATGTAAACATTTTTGACGAGATTATTATTGGAACAGAGAATGTAGATCCGGTCAGACCGGATCCGGTCAATGAGGAATCGACGGTTTATTAACTCTGGAAGTTGAAACTGTCAACGAGTTTTGGCAATCCTATGGGCAATCACTCTCGGGAGGCCTGGTCGGCACAGGCAAACAGTCAGATAGGTGGCACAATCGGAGATGATAGCCGAAACTCAACTTAAACTTACTTTAACTTTCCTGGGATTGACTTGTTGGTTTGTCATATTAATAAATGATGATGCGCCATAAATATATTTAAATATATTAAGTTTCGATCTTTTTAATATGATAGCACTACGTTACCCCCAATTATCTGCTAACGAGCTTTCACCGGTCGGATACCCCTTTGAAAGCGGATTTGAAAGCTAAATTAGGGCCCCTTTGAATTCAAGATATTGATCGTTTGAAAGCAGGACAGTTCTGTTCGAACGGAAATTTGGCCGGGAAGCACCACCGACAGTTCATGTCGCTACTGGGCGAGGCGAGGCGGGATCGGGGTGGACCTGGGCGGGGAGGAGCGCGCGAGTCGAGCGTGGGCGTGCCGCGGCGCCCTGGGGGCGCTGAGGCCGCGGCTCGACGCCATCTACCACGGCAGCGGGGAGCTCGCGCCCAGGTCCACCCCGATCCGCGGGAGATGCGGGGTCTGCTCGATCAGATGAGCGCGAGTTGATCGTAGCAGTCGCGGGGTGACGCTGTGAATCATCGCGCAGTAGGCTGCTCGTCAGCGCGTAAGGATACACGGTGGCGAGCGTGTGAGCTTGTAATGTCGTCAACAATTCTATCGATTCCAACTCTCGCCCCGCAGCAGCTCCTCCCATATCTCGACGCCGTGTGCACACATAATACTCTCGTCGTCTCCGTCGTCGTGTGTTTGTCCCTCAAAAACCTCCGGAACAGCCGGACGGAAGGCTGGCGTCGTAGGAGTCGTCCAGGCGAAGGAAATCGTCGTTCTGCATCCAGCCCGGCCAGCCGGATTTCGTTCGCTTGACGATGCCCCGCCCGTCCTCATCACCGCCCCCCTCCCGCTCGCGCTTTTTCTCATTTTTCTCTTTCTTCTCCCTCTTCATCTCTTTCCTCTCTCGCTCCCACTCGGCGCGCGTCATCCTCCTGGGCTCCGACTCCGACCGAACCATCCCCACTGTCATCGGCCGCGTCGTCGTGGTCTCCGTAGCGTGTGTCCTGTTCGTCACCCGGTCGACGGCCTGGACCCCCGGCTGATCCTGAGCGATGGGCTGCATGGGTGCCATGTAAACGACGTCCCCTTGAGCCGTTCGAACGGACACGAGCTGCGTCACCGGCAGCATCGGGACCAGGCCCTGCGCTAATAGGACCATCGCGGGCTGTATCGTGGCCTTAGCCTCGGGCAGGCCGTCCAAGCCCGAGCTCGTGGTCAGAACCAGCGGGAGCTCGCCGTCCTCGGAAGGGGGGGCGGCTTCGGGGGGGCGGCTTCGCCGATCTCCGATGGCGTTTGCGGAGGGCTTCATGAGGGTCAAGACTCCTTTGCCGACACCCACGATCTTGTCACGGATGACCGGGGCCGCGCACGGCGTGCGATCGATCCGGTCGCGAAGGTTGTCCGAGTCGGCACGCTCACGAACGATCACCTTTACGACCCGCTTGGGAGGTTCGGACTTCTCGTTTTCGCGGTGCTTTGCGCCCGTTTCGTGTTGCTCACGCCCGCTCGTGGGCACGTTGCAGTTGCATGCGGCGCAATGATAGGAGTTTCTAGGTAGCGGTAGCGGTAGTAGTGGTAACGGCTCGTGTTTACCAACCTTCTCCACCGTTCCCTTATTGTAGTATGCGGTCCACAGGTGCGGCTCGGGTGTCTCACCGTTCTCGGCGTTCGGTATCTTGTCCTCGGTCCGTCTGAAAGGTGGCGATACGTCCGGCTGGTCCGTGTCATATGGCTCGGGCGGTGGGGGCATCCCCGCCGTGCGTCCCGATGGCGCCGGCGGAGGCTTAACTTCTCGCACCGTCGGAGGCAGTTCGGAGCCGCCCGGGGGCGCCTCGATGACCGCACCGCCGGGAGGAGGAGGCAGCGGCGGGACATCCCTGAGCACCGACCGATGCGACGTGTCTTTCTCCACCGGAGATTCGTCGTCGATGACGATGACGTCATTGATGATGACGTCAGCGGCGGGTCCGCGGATGGGCGGCGGCGGCGGCGGGACGGCCGTGAAAAACTGAGCGGCGGCGGGCGACTCGCGCGCCCATGCTGCCCCCGACTCATTCATCTTTCTCCCCGGGATCGCGTTGAGCGCGCTGATAGCGCGGCCCAGCGCCTCTTCCTCCTCGATCGCCGTCTTCTTCCGATCTGCGTGTGCCTCGAGGTAAGAGGCGTAATAGCCCGATACAAAAGTCGCCCGAGAGTCGTGGTGAACTGGCTCTGGCTCGGGCTCGGGCGTTTCCCGTGCGTTTTGGGCCTCCTTCCGCGCCGCCTTACGCTCCTCTTCTGGGATCGTCTGCACGACGCCCCTCCATGTCTCGACGCACATGTTCGCCGCGGCTCTGATCTCGCCGGTGGATCCGGACTTCGCCCACTGCTTTATGTGCTTGGGGCAGTCGCCGAGCTGGAACAACACCTTGAACGGGATGTTCATGCCCGCAAGCCTGGTCAGCGCGCTCGCAGCGTCGCCGTCCGACTTGGACCCGATGGCACGGGCCGCATTCGAGAACTCCCTGATCGCGACGGTCGCGCTAACTGGATCACCGCTCGGGCGTTTCGACTTGACGAGCTCCCTCGCGGGGGCCGGCGTGATCTTGGGGATCTTGTAAGGCTCCCGCCGAGGAAGCGCGAACACGTCATTCGGCGGCGGGGGCGGCCCCTCCTCGACGACCGTGGCGCCTTTCGATCGGATCCGATACATCGTCTTCGTTCGCAACGGCGCCACCGGTTTTTCCTTTTTCTGTTTCTTTTGCGAGGCGAGCACGTCGGCCAGGGTCTCCTCGTCCTCGTCCTCGTCCTCGTCGTCCGTGGGCACGATCGGCTCCTCTTGCTTGGGAGAGTCGTCGCCAAGGCCGTCGTCGATCTGGACGGAATCGAGCCCCATGGCGTCCGCCAAGAAGGCATCTACGTCCCTCGCGCCGACCTCCGCGCCTTGTGGACCGTTTTTCAAAAGCGATCGCCTGATGGAGTCGCGGACCATCTCCCGTTCTTCGGACTCCGTTCGGGGTTTATCGCCCCGGTACCGAGGAGCGCGGCGCTTCTTCGCGGATTCCGTCGTCGTCGACTGGTCGCCATCCTCCCAGAGCTCCCAGACCATCTTGTCGCCGGGGAGGATGGTCGGGAGGCTGTCGGTGATCTCCTTCAGCGAGCCAAACTTTTGAGTCTCGCGGGGCCACGCGTATCCGAGGAAGAGCTGCTCGTGCTCCTCGAAGACGTCGGGGACGGGCTCGGGTTTCCCCTCCAGCGCCTTTCGCTGCTTCAAGCGCTTAGGGGCCAGGTGGTTCACGAGCTGCTCACGGCTGACCCCCGAGACGTTCATAACGGCGTAGAGCGTGGGCTGGAAGTTGAAGACCCCCTCGGGCAGTCTCACGCCCTTAAGCGCGAGTTGCCTGTCGAGCGTCCAGCCCGCGCCCTCGAGCGCCGCCGTCGCATCCTCGAGCCTCTGCGTCAGCTCAGGATGCCCCTTCCAGTGGAGCGGACCGTCGTAGTGGACCCTCAGGCGCGGCTCGAGCGGCGGTATCGCGGTGGGCGCGGACAAAGCCGCCTCGGGCGGGGGGGCGCTTTTCACCACGGGCGACTCGGCGTGTGGGTCCGTTGGCATCGCCGGGGAGGCCGGGGTGTCGTCGTCAACGGGCGTGGGTTGCTGTTCGATGGGACTGGAGAGGAACGGCAGCCAGATCGTTCCGCCGGTCATGCCCGCGACCCGCTCCCTCGCGCCCCTTTCGCGGCGGCTCGCAGTGCCCCGCGAGACAAGACTCACGTCGCTTCAGTTTAGGGTTCCAACCTGCCCAAATCAGACCCCTTAGCTGTCGTTTTGGAGCTCAATCTGGGCTTGAGGGCTCAAGCCCAAACCCGATAATCCGCCCCGCGCTCCACCCGCGCGCGCATTGCGTTCTGAGCACATAGGGCGACGCCTTGATATCTCAGCTACGCCCTGGCGAGGTTTTACATCGATCCGTGAAGTATCGAGGCGTCGGGGGGCTGAAGGCGAGCGTCGAAGCATGCCAAAAACTTTCGCAAAGAACATTTCCGCGACGATTTTCGTAAAATACCCCTGCGAAATCGAGGCTCCAAAACGACAGCTAAGGTGGGGGTCTGATTTGGGTAGCTACTGTCCAAGAAATTCTTGAAGCTGAGCAACTGAGTGTTTTTTTATGACAAAGCTAGTAGTTCGCGCACTAATACTGCCACGGGTGCGGCTGTCACGCCTCCGGAGGCGGCGGGAAGACGGCCGCCGGCGGCTGGGTGTAATGCCGCGGCGGCGGTAAAAAGTACGGCTGGGGCTGAGGCGGCTGCGTGGACTGGAACATCGACCACATGCCCTGCACCACCGAGCGCCGTTCCAATCGTGGTCACCTGCTCAGTCTGCACCGCGTAGTGCGCCCGCGGCTGCGGCAGCTGCTGGTGCATGGGTATCATCGCGACGGGGCCTCGCTGTGTCTGGACCATGACCGGTTGCATTCGCACCGACGTGGGTTGGTACCGGGGATGGTAGCTCGGCGGGTATTCGAATACGTCGACGGCGGCATCCCACATGGGTGCAGTTGGAGGTCGCACGACAAGCTGGTTGGAAGGGTACGTCGGTGCCGGCGGCGGAGGAGGCGTCGATGGGCGTGTCGGTGGGATGAGCTGGTTCGAAGGGTACGTCGGTGCCGGCGGCGGAGGAGGCGTCGATGGGCGTGTCGGTGGGATCGGCGGCGGTTCGTCGTCCTCGTCGGGCGGATTGGACGGGATCTTCTCGCTGAGCTTGAGCCTCTGAAGCTTCTCCGGTATTGTCATCTTCCTGAGGCCATTTCTTTGACAACTTCATCGTAGACTTCGAGGCATCGTGCACCAGCATTGTGTTTTACCCTTGACGACGTGCGTCCGGTAGTGGTTTGAACCCCTGCCCGTTCCTGAACTTCCTGCCGCACACGGCGCAACTGGTGGTGTGCTCGAGAACTTTGACGCGCTTGGTATCGCCGCCGTCCTGGACATCGCCGGATCTCTTCACTCCGATGACGTTTTGTTCCGTATCGGCCGAGTTGGCGGCGAAGTGAAACTCGGTCCGACTCGGACGTGTGGGTCAGCGAAGGCGGGGGGTTCATTTCCTCCTCGTCTTCAGTGGGTGCGACGTCGCACTTGCCCTTTTCCGACTCGGCCTTGACCTCGGTGAAATCGTTATCGCTCGCGGCGGTGTAATCTCTCCCTGGCCGCGGCGAGTCCCTCGGCGTATCAGGCACTGTATTTCCCTCCGCATTCCTCGCGCGCATCGCATCGTGCACGGCGTCCAAGTCCACGAGGTCGCCCGCCGTTTGCGTCGGTTGACTCCGCTTTCAGTTCCGTCCGTTACCATCTGTATATAAAGGGTTACCTTCGTAAGTGTCAGAAGGTACCTTGCTTGTACGAAGGCACCTAACGAATCGACTCGGGATTTTTAAGTTGTCGCGGTCGGCTGGTTTGAGACGAGTCGAGTTGAAATGCTGTAGTTAAGGTTTGAAGCTGAATTTTCATCGATGCATCAGTCAACTTCGACGTCGACCACCGCCTCCTAGGAAGACGCGTTAGCGTCGTGCTTCCTTCAGAAGTGGCGTGCGTGTGAGGACGACGCTTACGTGCACGCCAAGTGCAACGATAAGGACGTGCCGCGGAACAGTCGTAGTCCAAAAACCGGGAAGCTGTCGCAAAGCGTTGTAGTTAGAATTAAAGTGGCAAACGGTGATCGCACGGTGGCTTAGTTACGACTTTTGAAAATGAGCTGACGACCAATCAGAAGGCGTATAAAGGATGACGGGCCAATCAGAATACGTTTAAAAAGTAACGCGGTCGAAGACCAATCACGAGACGAATTTTTGACGATGACAGCCCATCAGAAGACGAATAAAAGTGTCGCGGTAAAAATATTGGGTTGGAATATGGGCTGACGTGACTAATAACTATTGAAAGTTTAATTAATCCCGAATTAAGAGTTACGAAGGTACCTGAGGATGAGCTTTTTAAACTTTTCCGCCGAAGCGCTCATCATACTTCATCAAACTTGGAAGAAATGAAGGTCGCGCTGGAGAACGATTGCGTCGATGTCTTAGCTCATGCACTAGTCACGTCCCTTAAGATTTCAAAAGTAATTCTTTTTGTGTTTTTGCCGCTGTGCTCTGACCTGAAAATCACCACACTTGCAGCAACACGGGGTCGTTAATCGAATGGAGATCCCGAACAAAGACTTCCTTGTCTCTATACAGGTGCGATTGATGATTGATACCGCCCTTGGCACAATTCTTTTTGTTGCAGACCATTGTTGAAAAAAAAATCAACTACATCCAGGAGCGAATGTTTGCCTGCGTTCAGCTGAACACGGACACGACGGGAAAACGGTGAGTCTCCCGACTAACACTCTCTCGTTTCATCGCGTTAAAACATACGGCATTCACCTTTGACATTGAACACAGTGTCGAAGATAGTCATAACGCAGTGGCTGCCGAGCATGGTCACCTGCGCGGAGCTGTTCATAGCGCCAAAGGTTTCAAAACTTCGCATAATGACCATACAGAAAATGGCAAATTTCAAATTCCTTCAGCAGAGTGTGTACGGGAGCAACGCATGCGTGTTCCGCAGCTCATTCTCAAACAGACAGACGCGCATCTACACCTGCTTGGAGCTGTACCTCAAGTCCAAATCAAACAATACTTTTTCTCCCCAAAGGTTTGCTTATTACTAGACATCTGATCTTCACTTTGGTTTTCACTACACCGACACAACATTTACAGCAAAACAGCTCACGAAGCAAGGAACATCAGATGCTGGGTGAAGATTGGGCTATGCTCCCACAAATGCATCTTCGTCTCCAGGAAATAAAGATGATTATTATCGCGTTAATTTGACTGTATCCTAACAATTTGCTTTCTGTTGACAGGCAGCGACAAGAAAGTTGGGAGGAATACTGAATCAATTGGAAACTGTGTGAAATAAAATCTCTTTTGAGAACCACTTTGGCCCTGCTTCATACTTCTTGAAAACTCTAGCTAATCGCATTGGCTATCACCGCAGGCCCGAACAATCGTGGTAGATTTTGTCGACAATTAGCTTTCAGTGAATTTCGGTTTTATTACACGGCCATATTATAGAATCTTTTGGTTTCTCTGCCCGAGAAACGTCTTCCGGATACACTCTGCTGATAATAGCTCTGGAAGCGCAACTGATAATTCACGATTCTGAAATACTTTATTAAAACACTTGATCACCGCTCCAGGAGAATAACAGCCTCACAATGTCTCGTGTGCGGAAATAAATCAACCGCCAACGCTTTAATAGGACTAAAAGGAACACCGCCACTTCTCCCGTCGGGTCCCTGCGGTGTGCAAAGCTCCGCACAATTTGCGGTCATAGAGTCTGGGTTGCAAGACACATAGACAAGACGACGGACGCTCGGCTCCTTACGAAGTGCTGAGAGCACATTTCGGTGCAGGCCAGCCCGAGGCGGATCTACAATGGCAACAATTTCATCTAATGAAAAGGATTTAGAAGACCAGAGAACTTTACCGTGCATCGTCGTTTCATGTTTGCTTTGTTGATTCTGATCTGTCCTCACTTCTCCCTCGCTTCCACTCTCCTCTGCACTTGGAGCCGAGTATCTAGCTTTTGTCGCTGCTAGCCGTTTCGATGGTGCGACGAGCGGTGCATATGTGCTCAGAATGGAGGGCAGGACGTTTTCCGCTTTGCCCGCGATCCATTCGCAGTTCGTAATACCATTTAAAGAGGCATTCGCTTTTGCGTCTTTGATGGCACCCTCCACAATGTCGATGCCGATAACTTTATGAACTTTCTTTGCAATAGTGATACCTATTGTGCCAGTCCCACAACATATATCAAGGACAAGTGAGCGACCATGGGGACTAGCCCATTCGCCTGCAATCTGGTACAACGCGTCTGCTGCAGAAGTATTTACCTGGAAAAATGCGGTTGCGGAGAGAGAGAAACGAAGCCCGCATAGATTCTCACTTATCGAAATCTGATCAGCTGTGCTTTTGTTACCATCCTCAAGATCAAAGAGTTCAGCATCTGGTCCAGCGGCATTAGAGACGCCGTTGTGCACTTGCATGAGCAAACGCTTCAGGGAAAACTGATAGAGCGAAGCGCGAGACGCTGCAAGTCGTAGAATGTCAGCAGCTCGCTTGCATGCTTTTTGAACCACGCGAGCATCATAACCCGACGGGCTCACTTGAATGATGACCATCACCTCAGTTTGACTATTAGGCGAAAGGCTCGGTAAACCAGAATTGTCATCGAGCGTCGTTGACGAACCAACCTGTTCATCGTGTGGGTGTTGCGCATGTCCTTCCGCGTGGCATTTGTCGGTCCGGGGAGTTCGCATCCATTTGCACCAATGACCTGCTGAAGGTGCACCCCCCCCTTCGCGCACGGTGAGCAGCCTCCAAAACCCTGTCCCTGTACTTTTGTTCCACACTGGAAGATGCTGATGTCCAGCTTGTCGGATCTCACTCATTTCAGAACGGATGAAGGATTGAAGAGCTGAAGCAAGTATTTTCGCGATCGGGCTGATATGGCGACAGTTCTCTGGCCCTGACACGGCCGTTATGCCTTCTTTGAAAAGACCGACATTGAAACCGACCGTGGGGTTTCCATCAAGATCAAGACCAACACTGAATTCCGATTTATTGCGGTATCCATCGAGCACAGGAGAACGAACGATTCCCAAAACGGGGGCTGCGCAACCTCTGTGAACTTTGTTTGCCTCTGAAACCCAACCTGGCATCTGCAGCTTGTTGGACAAGCCCCTTGACATTCCTTGCTTAAACTTTTTTGCAACAGCTCTTGTCAGCCTGCACATCGCATCCTCGACCTTTTCATGCTTGAAACACAGCTGGCTTTCGTATGGCATGGACCAAAGAGGACAGACAACGTTTCGAATGTCCCGATCTGTGCTTATCTCTGAAGCTTGTTCTGGTTGCAGGTTAATCGTGCGGGTCACGACCGTAGGATCAGCACAAGTCCCTGCTTCGTTTACTCCCCCTGGAGTTCGTTCTATTCCCGATTCTCTCTCATGTCGAGATATCGATCTGAGTTCAGTACAACGCCTGGCGTGAAGTTCGTAAAAGAACAGAAAGTCAGCTAACGGTTCCCCGGTCGCATAGAAGAAGAGGCACAGTGTACGGCAGGAATTCGGAACAATTTGTTAGGTTCATTCTCACACATAATCGTGGCACTTTGTGTGAATAGTTCTGTTGAGCGCATCTGATGGACGCACCTGGCAGGTTCCTTGCTTACCCCTGCGCCGACGGAATTTTCACGGCGACGGGAGATGACGCGAAGATGTCGTTCGGACTCGTCGCTGCAAGTGTCAACTCGCTGGCGCTTCGGTGTGGCAAAGTCGCGCGACTTGGATGCAGTGACGCTGTGTATTTGTGTCCGAGAAGCGTCTTGCATCGGAATCCTTGATTCAGTGAGCAGCGAGTGCAGCTGAGTTATAAATCTAAAAGCTCGGATAGGATCAGACTCTGCAAGCATGACCACCACCAAAATGATGAAAGTGGACCGAAAGTAAGTGTTAGTAAGTAGTTGCCCTCGAATATTTAGCACCATTCATTTGCGGGCGGGGGCGACTCTCACCCGCCGTCGTGTACTCCGAGCTAAGAATAATAATAATCAGCTACATATCTTTCGTTATTATAACTATGGCCGGTGGGGAGGAAATCCGGGACATATATTCTGACAAATTTCAAATTTGTGCCCATACAACACATGTGAGGAAATCGCAAATATGTACGCTCCAGGGTTCAAATTTATCAAAAATACATTTCCTCTCACCCCACCAGCAGCCTGACTAAATTATTGCCCCTGTGCTGGCTGTGATCGTGATCAAGGGAAGGGTTAGTTTAGATTGAGGTTGGCAACAGGGTTCGGCAGTGTGTAAGACCAGGTGACTAGCTAGCTAGTACGAAGGTAACACTTATTATGTTCACGACGCATATACCTTGAAGGTATTAAACATGGGATTGTATATAAAAGGCCTAACGATCACCCCGTGATCAGGATATCATAACTTTATTTAATTATAATTAATAAATGGTCATGAATACAATATAAATTGGTGATCAGCCGATAACACGATCACCAACAATTACCTTCGTGAAAAGATGCTTGGTTTTACCTTATTTTCTCCTGTTCGGACTTCTTGCCGACAGATCGAACCGTGTTCGTGTTCGACCGAACAACAGTGTTGATACACGAGCTCCTCCGAACGACACCATGGTACGCATAGCTTGCTCCGACCGTCATTGCCCGAAGCTACAACATAATATAGTCCGCCACACGCGCACGCGCACGTCCCGATAATCCGAAGACCTAGGAACGGTTTAGGGTTTTCCAGTCCGCACACAGCCGGTGCTTAGATGGATGTTCCGTTCCTTGTCAATCACTCGAAGGATGTAACTCACATTGATGAGCTCGCCCACGACAGTGATGCATTGAGGCGCGAACTCTACATCCAAGCACTGCTGGCCACTCTCTCGCATTTTCTCCGGTTCTCCGGTTCATTCTCTCTGACCAGCGCTGAGAAGTCTGCGTCGACATTGTCACTTTGATGTATCATGCCTGTGTTCAACATGACTCACCTTGATGCCGGGACGTGGCAATGGTCTCCTTCGAAAGTTGACGCGATATCGAACTCGACTGTCCTTTAGGGTTTTCCGATAGTTTTTTGTTTCTGACACTACTACATTATTTTGCTCCTGAACAACAGAACGAAGAAGACGCTCTTATTGCCGCTGCACCTAAGAAGCGCACTTTCCGCAAATTTAGCTACCGGGGGGTTGATCTTGATCAGTTGCTTGATTTGAAGACTGATGCTCTTGTTGATCTTTTCCGAGCTCGAATCCGCCGACGCTTCAAGCGTGGTCTCACCCGCAAGCCAATGAAGCTCGTGAAGAAGCTCCGCAAGGCCAAGAAAGAAGCGACCGGTGGCGAGAAACCTGAAACGGTGCGCACGCATCTGCGTAACATGGTCATCGTGCCTGAGATGATTGGCTCGGTCGTTGGTGTGTACAACGGCAAGGTCTTTAACACAGTAGAGATCAAGCCTGAGATGGTCGGCACCTATCTTGGCGAATATTCCATCACCTACAGGCCTGTATCGCACGGCCGCTCCGGCCTTGCCGGCGGAAAGTTCATTCCGCTTAAGTAATTTTGGGTTTCAATCCATTATAAGATTTAAAACAGCAAAGAATAGACACACTTGAATGACCTGATCTTGCTTGTTTTCGTCCTCACTAGCGGTTATGTATGTATGTCCCCTCCTCCCTGAAACCATTTCATTCGCCCCTATATTAGCACTTCTGTGCCAGTTAGCAGACCTAACAACTAAGCATGAAGCTGGAGGCAGAGTGAACAACCAGGCGTTGGCTAGCTAAAGGATCCAAGGATCTCTCAAATTACTCAGGTTCATGTGACGCTTGACCTCTCTGCATTGTTCTGCACCACTGCCACCTGCTACCTTCGTCATTAATAATTGTACCTTCGAAGGTATATAATTGTATTGTCCAGTGAATTTGACCCCAACTTGATGCAACGGAAAGTTCTAGAACTCCCAATTTGAATCGGGAGTGACCACTTCATCAACAAGAGCAGTTTCAGGTGAGTCGACGAGCGCAACTAAGGAGCCCAGTCGCGGATTCAATGCATAGAGCTTTGCAGATTTTAAGGCTGACAAGTGCACTTGCATTTTCACTCGATCAATCTTTCGCAACAACATACGTGACTTCGCATCACCCTCGCTTGCGCAAATATCAACAATTCCTTGAAGCCGTCTATCAGACAACGCGCTAACAATACTTGGGGGGGACCCTTCGCTGGAAATGTAAATACCACATACTACACCAACGTGCGAAGCTGCCACATAAGCAAGGCCATTGCCAGCAATACAGAGGCTCTTTGCATCTCCAAGTTCTTTATGTCCGTTCGGGTTCCAGCTCGCGGTCGCCTTATCTATATCATTCGCGGCATGTCGCCCTTTCGAGTGAAGAGCATACTTTACATTCGGTCTATTGCGAGCAGAAGTATTCAACATGGCAAATGTTCCCCCATCAGCAGATGATAATCCAATGCTGAGCTCAGATACCGGCGGGAAATCGTGCACTCGACTTGTTGGTCCACTCAAACGGCTATCCTTTACCGATCCAAGCTTCATAAACACTCCTGATGGAGAATAAGAGACCACCGTCACGCGACTTGCCCTGCCACCGCTGCCTACGAGTAACTTGTTATCATCGAGAAGTGCAACTGAAGTCGCAGAAGAGAGCTGCAAGAAGGATAAGACCTCCGGCTTTGCTTCGTCGAGTAAACTAATGGATACTACGCGATCAAGCCTGGACGATGCAACGAACGCAAGCTTATCTTTCACCACGACACTCATAGCCCCTCCCAGCAAGTCAGGGTTGGTGATATATCCAACAATCTCAAGGTTTGCGGGAGACTCGGCACCTACTATTACAAGTGAGTCAGCGCATGCCACTGCGAGGCGCCTGTATCCCCATGTAGATACATAGGCATAGATGTCCTCGCAGTTCTGAAGAGTAATGCTGTGCACTCCACCGATCAATTTTAAGCTATGCGATTTGCTCACGTTTACGGCTGTAACTCCGAGGCCCGCAACGAAAGCGATTTCGTCAAGCGCGTCAATTGCACGTCCCTGGCCGAAGTCGGGAGTTTCCAAAGACGAAATAATAGCAAGCTCCGCGCTTGACACCTTTGCTTGTAGTATCCATACGACAGACAAAACGAACAACGCTATGCTTAGCCGCATCGTCATCCGCCGAGGTTTCCGTCACCCGTGAACGATTGCGGTGAAACAAATAAATCAAGGGAGATCGTTCCGCTTTAAAGTTTTCGAGTTTAAATCCGTTGCCTGCTGGTGATTGAAATACGATAGAAGTGGAGTTCGCGGGAGGCTTATTGAGTCTGGTCTGGACGGGCTCGATATTGTAATTAGGGTTAATTACAATGATCGATGGAGCTTCGGTTATACGAGGTCTTTTGGAACGGTTTGAAACTGAAATTTCACCGATACATCGGTCAACTTCGACCGTCCACTACCGCGTCTTCAGAAGACGGTCTGGCGTCGTTTTATCGTTCACAGGTGTCGTGCGTGTATGAACGACGACGACGTGCACGCCAAGCGCAACGGTAAGGCCGTCCCGCTGAACAGCAGTCGTCCAAAGAACGGAAAGGCGTCGCATACAGTTGTTAATCAGAGATGAAGTATCACTCACCGACCGTACGTACGGTGATTTAGTCTATGACTTTTAAAAATGATCGAGCTCTCGACCAATCAGTACACGAATAAAAGCAGACAAGATTGAAAAAAACCGGGTCGGAATGTGGGACTAAGGCCGTTAATAGCCGATCCGGGCTAAATCAAATTTAGCCAGTCGAAAGGCACGTATCAGTGTTGTTAAATTTTTCGCTAAAATTTTCGCGGTTAGCGAGTTCCTGTTAAAAAAAACACAGTCAGAATAGTTGCCCATACGGAAATAAAAATCTAGGGACAACCAGTGCAAAGTACCTTCGTACCTTCGTACCTCCGAAGGTAGTTCGCTAAATTAGAACGCGAAAAACTCGACTGAAAATTCTGGGTCAAATTCGTTGCTAAATTGAATTTCACCGGCCTAAATGTGACTTTGTCAGTGGAGTGACTCGTCCCAAATTTTAAAATCCGTTATTTTTATACGCAAATATTAATTAATCATATATTTATTGGGCGCGCGGACTGCTCGATGGCGAGGGCATGAATCGAAAATGGGGCTTGCCAACTTTGTCGGGCTCCTCGATAGCTGGATAGCTGTCCGAGGTGTAAAAAAATCTGGTTATTTCTCCGCGAGGTATTTCATCGACGGAAACGATGGGTTATAACTCAAGAAATATATGCTGACACGCGCTGGTGCCAGTCAGATAATTACGTCACCCCTGTCTGAAGATTATGTATATTTTACATATACTTTTTGTTGGGATTGCGGCGGACGCCTGGGGGCATGCACCCTGCCGAGTTTAAAAGGGAATCGGGAACCCGCTAAGAATCTTATTGAGGCTGCTTTCATCGGTACTTTTACCAATGCATAGAATAAAACATGACACTCCCTCTGTGCAACAGGAGGTTGTACCAGTCATGGCCTCCAGGCAACATGGTTTGCGTTTGCAATCCCTTGGGGAGTCTCGCCAAAGGGTCACGCCGAGCCGCGATGGACTTGAAACTGCGAATGCATCATCTTCAAGCGGGGATGTCGTTATTGGCGCTCGAACTGCCTGGGATGATTCTGATGATGCAAATGCAAGATTTGGCTTGCAAGATTCCATGCGGCCGAGTTGGCTTTGCTCGTCAATTGAGGTTCAAGAACGCAAGGATCGGATGGAGATAATACGAAGTGTCCGCTCCCAGCGTATACGCACAAATAATCGAGCAAATTGGGCCCGTATATCAGCTACTGGTGATGTCGAGGTTGCTGGCAATGAGAAAATTCAGCAACTTTCCAGAACAGGCGGCGCTATGGTTGAAGATTCATCTCCTGAGCACTCAAAAGTTATACGCAGAGGCATGCTCGAAGCAACCCGTCTGCAAGATGCAAATGTAATGGAGCCAAGCAGCTCCGCGTTGAGAACTGTAGAATTTCATCAACATCGGACGCTCCTCCTCACTGCTGGTCTAGATAAAAAAATTCGCTTGTTTGACATCGATGGAGGGAATAACCGTCACGTTCAAAGTGTCTTCCTTGAGGATCTACCAATTTATAAATCAGGGTTTTGTGGTGATGGCTCTAAGATTCTGGCTGCAGGGAGACGTCGATTCATTTATTCTTATGACATGTGCCATGGAAGTGTTGAGCGAGTCTCGCCTATTTTAAACGACGAGATCAGGAGTTTGGAGCATTTTGTCGGAACTCCGCCTGGTGCTGCAAACCCGATGCTTGCTTTCCTCGGTACAGATGGTAATATACCTCTTTTATCCCTCAAAAGTATGTGCTGTATCGCTACTGTCAAAATGAATGGGTCAGCTCGCACTGCGACTTTCTCTCCAGATGGACTGCAGCTAATGACTGCTGGAAAAGATGGCATCGTATATTTCTGGGACCTTCGTCATCACAAGCGATGCGTGCATAAACTTGTTGACGAGGGTTCTGTCGCGATTACCTCACTTGCAACTTCAGCTTGCGATAGATATCTTGCAGTGGGTTCAGACTGCGGCGCCGTTAACTTTTATGAGAATGCCGGCACCAAGAAACCGTCAATGCGTGTGAAGCAAGATGGCAATTACCTAAACTTTGGGAAACCTGATTGGTCTGAGAGGAAGGAATGTACTGGTATGCATCGAGCCTTCGGGACACAACCGACGGGGTCTATCCTAAATCTCACTACGGAAGTAAATGAAATGAACTTCAATGCAGATAGCCAGATACTTGCAGTTTCCTCTCATTTGAAGCGGGATTCACTTCGCCTGGTTCACGTCCCTTCTTGCACAGTTTTTTCCGATTGGCCTTCATCAAAGACACCACTTCAATATGTCTGGAGCACAGCTTTTAGTTCATCTGGAGGCTACTTTGCTGTTGGCAATGCGCGAGGAAGGGCGCTCCTCTACAGAATACACGCGTATGATGTGTAGTGCATGCTGCTTAGCAAAAATACTGATCAGCCACATTTTTGAGTCGAGGTGAATTACTGGAAGATCACTGGAAATGTTGTAAGTGAAACTTTGCTTTAGTGCATCTTGCCCAGCGTTCGAGACCGTGCGAGTGAGTGGCATTTTTTTGGATAAATCCAGTGTTCAGCTCGACGACTTTGCCGACCTGATCGACTTGCGCGCCTATGCGGGAATCCAAGATGAGTGAAACCAGTAAGGCATTCACCTCATCTTCAGGAATGTTCAGTTTTACTGAGATGAACGGGACACAAACACGAGTGAAGGGCATAATTAGCTTCATCAGGACCTGTGTACGAATGTTCTTCAAAAGATCATCAACGTAGTCCCGAAGGAATGGGTCACTATTGATGTGTGCGCGATGCGCTTTCAGCAGAGATTCGAACTCCACAATCGAATTTCGCTGATATGCAGCAACAAGGGATGTTATAATCAGAATATCAGGATCCAATTTGAAGGGTCTGGCTTCGTGAGCATCAAACGGGTTCACTTCTGATTCCATTAGCATGTTTGCAAGTACAAGATATTTAAGGCACTGAATTCTTCTTGGCTGCCCTGCTTCATCGAAAGATTTAAATGCCTCGAAGAAATCGGTCGCAGCTGCTTCCCAGTTCCGCTCAGTCATGTGCATCTTACCACCGCACTCGCGAATCACACCGAGAATGTGTGGATGTGGTATGGCTGATGTTATTGCTAATGCCCTTTGGTAAAGTTCCTTCAATTTCTTGTTGTTTTTCTGTTCCGTATACATCTGGATCTCAACTGCGTAAACCTCTAAAAGTTGAGTCCCCTTTCGCTGGTCTGCGCTTCCGTCAGCGTGTTGACAAACTTTGTACATGTCTTTTAACATCTTCCCAACGTGACCAAACTCACTCTTGGCGAACCAAAGCTTGCAAAGCTTCAGATTAGTTTTGAACCAGAGACGTTCATTCCTGGCGGCTTCTAGTGAAAGAAGAGTAGTCTCATAAAAATCTTGAAGGAAGTCTGTATTTGTGGAGCAGCTCACAATATCGAGAATAGAGCTCAGAACTTTTTCACTGTAGTTTCGGGTCACACCACTTCTGATATAGGTCAATAACTGATGATATGAGTTCATCATCTCTGTGTGTTTGCCCAGCTTAAATTGCAACTTCACAATTTGCTTCAAAGCCCTGAACCCCCATTCACCTTTCTCCGCTTCCATGGAGACGACCTCTGCAAAGCCATCCAGTGCTTGTTCAACCTTTTCTTTCTCTAACAGCGCTGCAAAAAACCACAATTTTAACGTTGGGACGAGGCCTAAAGAGAGCGGGCACACCTCTAGAGTTGTAGTAATGGTTCTCCACATCGGCGTCTTCCTCTTCATCTATGTCTTCGTCTGAGTACGTAAAACCGTAGTCTTCCATATCATCGTTCATCTTGCGCAGAGCGGTAGTGCGATTTTCGTAAGCTGTGGTAAGTAACACTTGGAGAGCCAATTTACGTGCATGCTTGTGCGCGTGAAAGGAAATGTTATTTTCCAAAAGACGAATACTGTAAACGTCACTGACTTAAAAAAAACCGGGTTGGAATGTGGTGCTAAACGTGACTTCGTCCCAAAATTGGGATATCCGTCCGGACGGATATTTCGGACGGATATTATATGATTATCACTCATCAAAATATGTAATCTTTTCATCTCTGA
>JACLAB010010781.1_pt1 | contig 20633 bp, 8 predicted proteins | sample 8027921 | NCBI WGS metagenome assembly JACLAB01 (sample SAMN15725117, study PRJNA655200) | protist metagenome | isolation source: fluorescence activated cell sorting (FACS) single amplified genomes of... | place: USA: West Boothbay Harbor, Gulf of Maine | collected 2000-07-19
TGCTCAGATTTCCACCCAATGGTAGAATGACGGTCGAAGAAGTCGCGGTCGGGGCAGACATTCACATTCTCGTCGCCGATCTCGGCGCGTCGAAGAACACGGTGAGAATATTGGACGATTTACAACGCGCTTTCCGCAGTAGTCATGTCGGTTTGCGCGAAGTGCTCGGCAAACGCAATCGCGATCACGTCGAGGCGGCGTTAAATGCGATAAAACTCGGAGATGCCGCTGAATTAGGCCGCATCTACGATTCCGCACAGGCTGTCTTCGATGCTGTCGGTCCAGAACTGTGTCCGACGGAGCTCGTTGCTCCCGCACTTCACGACGCTTTGACATCCGTCAAGCGCGACATTCCACACACCATCCACGGCGGTAAAGGCGTCGGATCCCAGGGTGACGGCGCCGTGCAATTCGTCTGTACCTCAGAATTCGCCGTGCACGAGCTTCGCCAGTACCTCAACCGGCAATCCGCCGGTCGCATTCATTCATTCGTAGTCGTTCGCTTGGCTAAAAATCTAGTAGCGGCGTAGTCTCTTTTTATCACAGCAAATAGGTAGCCAGCCAGCTCTTCCCGTCACTTTCCTCCCCGTTGCGACGATTCAACGTCGGCTCGATCGCGCTCGATGGCGACAGACGCACGAACGCTCGAAGCTTCGTTCACGCTCCGCGGTGACACTGCGCTCGTCACCGGCGGAACGCAGGGGCTCGGTAAAGCCATCGTTGAAGCGCTGGCGCACGCAGGCGCGAGCGTGTACACGTGCGCTCGCACCGCCGCTGACGTTGATGTGTGCCTGAAGGAGTGGCGCGCGCGTGGTTTCGATGTCGACGGATGCGTCTGCGACGTCAGCGATCCGAGATCGAGGGAAGGGCTCGCGAGAAGGGTGTCGGAAAAGTACGGAGGAGTGTTGAATATTTTAGTGAGCAACGTCGGCTTTAACATTCGCAAGCCGACGACAGAGTTTACGTCGGACGAATACGGTAGATTGATGCGGACGAATTTAGAAGCGAGTTTTGAGCTCGCCAAGGCGTTTCATCCAATGCTCAAGCGCAGCGGACGAGGCTCGGTGGTATTCAATTCATCCGTCGCCGGACTGGTTTCGATTCAGACGGGCGCATTGTACGCCATGTCCAAGGGCGCGATGAACCAACTCACGCGAAGCCTCGCGTGTGAGTGGGCCCCGGACGGCATTCGCGTCAACGCTGTCGCTCCGTGGTACACAAACACCCCTCTGGCAAAGCAAGTACTAAAGAATCAAGTCTACAATAAAGCCGTCGTCGATCGCTCGCCGATGGGCCGAGTCGGCGAGCCTCACGAGGTTGGTTCCGTCGTCGCTTTCCTCGCCATGCCCGCCAGTTCATACGTCAACGGCGTGATAGTTCCCATAGACGGTGGGTTCACCGTGCACAGTTTCATCCCGCCCAAGCTGTAACAACACATCTGATTCGTTTTGTTGAGTCTCGCCACGCGCTTTGGCTGCATTTTAGTCACTCCCTCGGCTCGTGACGTCACAGTTCCACCCGCACGCGCCATGTCCACGACGTACACTTCCGCCCGCGCGTCGCGCGTCGACGCCGACGCGAAACCATTCGACCGCCATCGACACCGCGGCGTCGGGGCGCGCGCGCAGCGTCGTCCGGCGTCCCGCGCTGCCGTCGTTTGCGCGACGAAAAAGACGGATAAAGATGGCTTTTTCAACTGGTTGAGTAGAGAGATTGAAATCACGTTCAACCCGCGCACGCCCGGGGCGAAAATCGCGGGAAGGTGCCCAGACACGCAGACACAACCGACGGAGGTGTCGCCGGATCGATTGAGCGCGATCGGTGGGGACGATGGCGAGGAAGAAGGGATAGTTGGAACGTCGCTCGGAAGGGGTGATTTTGATTTGAAGGCGTTCACTGCGGAGTTGGAAGCGGCGATGCTCTCTGGAAACGACGATGAAGCGACGGTCGAGGGGCCGATGTTGGCAACGAAAACAGTGGTGACGACGGAGATTGTTGAAGACGGATCGGTGATGATGCATGAGGATGAGGATGGAGAGGGTGACTTCGCGTACGAGACAGATAGTGCGAGTGAGGGACCGCTGAGCGGACGCGAGTTGGCGCTGCTGTGCATTAAAAAGTACGGCAAGGCGCACGATATGGCTATCAAACACGTCAAAATGGGAAGTGGGATGAAGAGGTGGGTGTCGTTGAACCTGTACGTCGGACATTTAGGACAGAGATCGTATCCGCAGACGGAGAGTGAATATTTAGAGCAATTGGACGTCATCTCGTACCTGATCAATTCGTGGGGTCAGGCGGATTATTGCCGCGCTTTTTTCAGGGAAAAACCGATCGCGAGACGGGGGTTGCCATCCAGACCGAGAGTCGATACGTGTGTGACGCTTCAGTTTAGTCGTAGTCCAACTTGGGACGACGAACTTGGTGATGAGTTCTTCCCGTATTGATACTATTTTGTGTAATTGTCAACGCTACAACCAGCTAAAACTCTGGAAGCGGGAGTTTACCCGCACCACCTATCACTCTACCCCATAACAACTTATCTGGCAACCCGCTCACGTCCAGCACAATCCTACCAACCCTCAGACGCCACTCTAATTTCAGCTCCTTCACCGCTCGACGCAACTCATCCACCGTCTCCTCGCTCGCATGTGCCACCCAGAGCAACGACACGTGCGGATCCGGATCGTCGTAATACCTCGGAAATCCCAAAGACTCGAGCGCTAAGTTTATCCTTTCGATCGCATCCACGAATGCGCGCTTCGATGCGCTTTGCGAACCCTCCTCGAATCCCGCCGCGACGAATGCTCGCGTCCCGTCGTCGTTTACAAAGACTTTGAACGCATCAAAAACAACCTCAAACGGATCCATTGTCACCAGCGCTCGACGGACCGCGCCCTCCACCTTTTTAATCTCCTCCCAACGCACCGGAAAGACCCTCGATAGCGACGCGTGCGCCCCATGCGCTGCCAACCGGTCCCTCGCCGAGCTCGCCGCTGCGCGTCCACTCCCCTCGTCCTCCACGCACGCCCTCAACAACCCCGGAAACGCCCGCTCCATCGCCTCGACGCCGTCCAAAACCTTCTCACACAAACTCTCCCGTCCCACTGGCGTCCGCACGTACGTCGCAAAGTTCCCATCGACGTGCGCGAACGACCGCACGCGGCCTTCTCCTCCTCCTCCTTCGGCATCATCACCAGCGGCATCAACACCGCCCCGACGTCCTTCCATCCTCCGACCCGTCGACGCGTCGGGCTCTGGCGCGCGCGTCAAACCAAAACGCTGCGTGAATTTTCTCCGGTGACGTGTCGTCGCTTCGTTCGCCGCGTCCACCGTCGCGTCGGCGAGTGTCGGCGGCGACCGTCGGGTTGGTTTTTCCTAACGACTTCGGATGCGCCCCTCTTCCATGTCTTGAGTCATGAACCGTCAAAAACAAGTGACACAACGTGAAAAAGTGCAGAGAGAGAAACCTCTCACTCGTCATTCCCGCGACGCCGAAGCCGACGACGCGACGCACTCGAGGTACGAACGACCGATCGATGGACGCGTTGCCCCCTTTCTCTCTCTGTTCCCGTCTCGACGGACGGGCGAACGGGCGAACCCGCGGTGGAACGACTCGACCCGACCCGCGCCGACACGCGCACCCTCGTCTTCAGGGGAACGTGTCGTTTCGTTGATTCCTTTCGTGTGCATCGCGCGCGCCGCGCCGGGTCGCGAGCGATACCGCGAGAGAGACGATAGATGCGTAGACTGACAGTTCGTCGCTGTTTCTTCATTCCCGACGCGCGACGCGGTCGGGGACGCGCGGAACACGTAGAGACTGATTGATTGCATCAAAAACCATCATGGGAAAACTCTTGGTGAATGCGCTCCGAGTGCTTCCGCTGGCGCTCTACTTGCGAAGCGCGGCGTGTAAATTCGGCATTCCGGTGCTCGGATGCGATGGACCGCTGTGTCCGGTCGCGATCGGTAAGGCGGGCGATTGCGTGCCGACGGCGAACACGGCCGAACAGTTGGCGTGGTGCGAGTACGCTTGGGCCCCGTGGGCAAACGGGTTGTTGTCGGCGTTGAAAATTCCGTACGCGGTGCGATGCTCGGCGGCGGATGGTTACGAGTTCGCCAAGGTTATCGGTGCGCTTGAAGTCATCGGTTACGCGGCGTTGTGGACCAAGCCGGCGCAAGGTGCGTTTATGCTCACCGTGATCATGGCGGGCGCTATTCACTTCCACATGACCTTTCTCAAGGACCCGGTGGGTAACCTCACGATGCAGTTTGCGTTGCTCTTTGCGTCCATCGCCGTCATGTTCTTGACCAAGGAGAAGAAGGCGGCGCTCAAGCCGAGCAAGTCGACCCGACGCACGTCGAGCCGTAAGACGAAGACGAGGTAAATGTACTTGCTTATAAGACACGACAGGAACGAGGAACGACGTGCACGCGTGCGTGCGTGATATTTAAAGAAGAGTCGGGGACGCTTTTTGTAACGAATGAAGAAGGTTTCCAAAAAGTACAACACGTGTATCTTTACAATTTTTCCTCTCTTGAATGCTAGTCGAACGCTCTCGAAAAGAAATCGTCGATGGCGGGTGTGGAATCGCACAAAACGCTTGGTAAACATCCACACACGTCTAATAGTCCCTGCAAGTCTTCGCAGTCTTGCGCCTCGTCGAGCCATTCGAGCGTCTCCTTGGCACCGGAAATCATGGATGGAATGTCGCGAAGGCTCGCAACTATTTCCGTGATTTCCTTTGACTCTGTTGCATTGGAGACACCGACTGAGGCGTCTGACCTCGGAGCGATGTTGATACTCACGTCGGATCGTGGGCGTCGTCGAGGTTTGAGCCATTCGTATAACCTGTTGATGAGACCAAAGTAAACGAGCGCTGGTTTCAATCGAAGGAGCTTGTCCTCTTCGCTCAATCGCGTCCATTTCATCTCGACGGATTCATCGTCGTTCGATGCGCACGCGGAAAAGTGTGCGTTTGAATGAGTTTTGACGTGTTTGAGCATGGCGATGAAGGCGTTGCGTCGATGCTCACACCACTTTTCGCTTGACCAAAAGGCAATGGATAAAACCAACGCGCAAGGAACGAGCGGAGAGCGGCAGTGCTCTTCCGCCGCCCAAACTTCTTCGCTCGCGCCCACAGCCGAAAGCACGGAATGAAGCTCTTCCAAGCCCTTGCGCGGAGAAAGGGAAACTTGATGAATCATGAGCCTCACGAGGTTCGGGAGGAGATTCATGTTGCTATCCTTCCCACCTCCTCGAGAATCGATACTAAACGATTCATTCATCGCAAAACGACCGAGAAGCAATGTCACGTCCCAAGCGACCTGTCGTGCTCGCGAAGGAGGAGAGATGAACGCACCGATCGCAAAGCAGTTTTGCCACCAAGTGTCAACAGCAGATGCGTACGCGCTACCCGACGTCATCGGTCCCATGATTGGCAACAAATTGTTGCAGAGAGTCTCGCTGTTTCTCAAGGCGGCACCTTCCCATTCTCGCTTTGGAACCCGCAACGCAATGTCAGCGCGCTTGGCAGATTGGTGACACGAAAAGTGGATGCCATTGAAATGAGACACCGTACACACCGTCTGAGTGACGTCTCCGTTCAAAGATGGAGTGGCTATAAGCTTGTTGAAACAGTACAGTCCGAGAATCTCATTCGGTTTTAGGCAGTATCCTTCAAAGCACACTCGGCAGACGATGGAATCTTGCTCATTCTCCATCGCCATCGATTCGTAACCTTGAAGAGAACGTGGAGAGTGCGAAAGTCCTATCAACGTCGGTGCCCCAGGGCTAGAAGGACTTTCGACAACCTTCATGCCCATTTCCTCGAGCATTTGCTGACGTCGCGCGAGCGCTTTGCGGCGATTTTCTTCTCGCGTCGCTGCGCGCAGCTCGTCCAAATGCTTGTCGACGAGATCGGAGCAATCTGCCAGGGTTTCCAAACAATTTTCAGCGAGTGTACCGATTTCATGCTCTGTGACCGATTCTAACTTATGAAGAAGTGCGATCAGATCGGGATGATCAGCGATGTTCAGTGCGTAGCCTCGCGATATGCCTTCCAGGAGCAAGAGAGCTAGCGGCAGACTCTCTCGATTGATAGCTTCGTTCCAAGCGTCGGTTCCGCGATTTTGCGCATTCGCATCACCGAAGGCTTCTCTCACAAGATAGTCTGCGATGAGCGAAACGGTTCCTTCAGCCCATATCGCTTCAAGGACGCGTTGACCGGATGAATCTCTGGGAATGGCTTCTGCGAGTCTCGCTGAACACTCGAGTTCGAGCTGCAATCCAATTTTCGCCGCTTGATCGCTCACAATCGTATCAAACTGAACAATTTTCTTTACCGACGCGTAGAAATTCTTAGCCATCAAGGTTGTAGACTCTGACGTCGATCCCGCCAGTCTAGGGATCACACGTGCAATAATGTCCGCCTCGTGTCTGTCTCTCGCTTTAATGCACTGTTTGAGCTGAGCAAGGAAGATTTCCACATGATTTTTCTGTGATGCAGTCGATATAGCTATCGAAGTAAGAGACGAAGTGCTCTTCTTCAAACGCGGTGAACCCGGGCGAGTCATCGAAGCATGGCTTTCTTCGAGCTCGCGAGCGAGCATACTACTCGATGATACCGACGTCGTGAGCTTGTCTTGCCGGCTCTCGGATACTTCTTGTTCTTCTTGTAAAAGAATCTCAATCAGAAGTAGCAGCTCCTTGCCTAGATTGCTCCCGTCAGAAAACGCTTCAGCAGCTTCATCTAGCAAATCCGCCAGTGCACCAATTCTCATCAAGTGTTGTCGATTCTGCTTTACATAGCAAGAAGATCGAAGGATGTCGAGCAGAGCCCGTGAAGAATCCTCACTGGGGAATAACTTGTAAGAGTCACGACGAACCGTGGGAAGAAGTTGCATCAGCGTACGAAACCCCTTGTCTTCACGGAACAGGTTGGTGCCCGCGAATTTTGCCTCGATATCTTCCTCTTCTTCCTGGGCCGGTTCAAGCTCGTCCACCCGCTCCTCGGTGGCTTCTCCGTCCAAGCCACTCAATCGGAATGTCACAGCCATCGGAGGACCTATCGGAACATCCGGCGCGCTGATTCGCCTTTGCGTGCCGCTCAAGAGCGAAGGTATCCAAACGCGCTCAAAAACATCCTCGACCGTCAGGTCAAGACTGATTATCTGGTTGGAGACCAGCAGTTCCATTCCAAAGTCGTCTTGAATCAAACCTTCCATGTCGAGTTCATGGCATATCAGATTCTTCACATCGCGCATGAGCGGTTGAGATTCTAGTTGGGCTGTCGAATACGGGTTCCGAGCCATCGTCCCAGGTATGAATTCTTCTTGCGTCGCGCTTTTCAGAAGACGGAGCAAGTATACCTTCGATGGTGGCACCTGCGGCAGAATTAAAGATGAAATTTCTTCCAAGATGATACGAAGAGGCAACTGTAAGCCTGTCTCGGGTCGTGGGTCCACGTGTGCGCGCGCAAACTTGATGCAGATCCGTGCAATTGAAGATTGCATGTGTTCATTAGCTCGCACATACATTTCCAGTAGCTCATCGAAGGTTTCTGATGCCTCCAAGACATCAGGCCCTTGGCAAACTCTCAATGCTCGATTGCACAACACGATGAGAACGAATTTCTCCAAACCCACCTCCATGAGTCGGTCCATCACCGTAGTTGATTCTAAGCAAACATCCTTAAAAAACCTAGACACAGGTTGGAGACCTTTTCCAATATCTTTTGAAATAGTTTGTAGTATTCCGGAAGTAGATGTCAAGTACTTTGCGTTTTTGGCGAGTTCTTGCTCAATCATTGCAATCAGGGTGTCAACCAGTTCGTCTGACCTGTTCAATCCCTCGAGAACTTCTTGACCTTGGAAGATCGCGTTCAGAGCAGATAAAAACGTAGGGTACAAGTCGTCAGGAAACTTTTCCGGGGCGACGCTCAAAAGAAAACGGCCAATCTCCAATCTCGTATCCATGCTTTCTTGAGCGCAAATGGTGAGCAGCTGTACAGCTTCTTGTCGGACGAATCTGGACGCGCAAGAAAGCGCCAAAATCAGCCACGGAACCAAGTGAATACGCCCACCCGTGCCTTCGATGTGTTTCAAATGCTCCATGAAACCATCCCCGAAATGTTCGAACGTCTTCATCGTGAGCGCTTTTTGTGACACGGCGACTATGTCATGCAAGGCTTCGGGATTTGTCATATCCTTCTTGATTAGATCCATAGCAGCCATGACAGTATTTTCCATGATGATAGGATTAGATACCAAGTACTGATTACTCAGCGCGCTGCAAGCGAGGGTCATCAACGCCGAACGCTCCTGGCTCTTCGTTTTGTTCATCCCCAATTCGGCACGAAAGGTGTTTGTCTGCACCATTTCCTTCAGAAGTAACACGTCTTGATTGTTCTGTGATACCATCGGGCCATTCCAGGCGCTTCCCGGCGCGAGTGCTCGCTCAGCGCGATTGCACGCCGCTTCACACAGAGTATTAGCGATGTCTTCGTTCCCAGCAGCCATGTTCGACAAGATCGTCCGGGCCAGAGTGCAAACAGCACGTCCGGAAATGTGTGGGTTGAGCATGCGATTGAACAGGTGCGTGTGCATGTCGCTTTTCTGCAAAGCGATGACTCCCGCAGGAGAGCGTGCAAGACTCGTACATACTCTTAAAGCACACGGCAGATACTCGCGCAAGATGCCGTAGTGATTCGACTCCGCAATGACACTTTCCATCTCTGGTTTCTCACCGCCAAAAAAATGAAGCATGGCTTCTTGGATGGCGTCTCTCTTTGAATGCGCCACGATGAACTCCATTCTCCGACTTCTGGCGACAACCTTGAATATATGTTCAATGTCTGATAAAGGTTCGCCATTTCCAAATAGTTCGCGTCTCACGGACGCTTCGACCGCCTCGATATTTTGTACAGCAGTCTTTAGAGCGTCAGCGTAGTGCTTGAGTTCAACGGAAGCTGCGGATACGTCTTCGGTATCCAAAATCTCGGGATGACGGCCGCATAGCGCTGAATGTGCATTCAACATCGTAGATATCTTTGCGTATCTACAGTGTCCACACTCACTACATATAAATGCGTCCAACTTCTCGTAATTGATATTCCGACAGTATCTGCACTGATATGCGTTTTCACGGCAGTTTGAGCAGATACCGTGCTTCGTATCGGTAACATGTCTCGCGCAGCGTGGACAGTGAAGCATTGTCATCGTCCTTACCTGCAAATTCTCATGGAAAGATGTGAAGACAAAGTTCAATGCAGCTACATCGACAGGAATTTCAAGCTTGATCTCCGCTATCTGTGCCGAGGCGGAGAAGTTCAAAGTACCAACATGCTGCCATCGAGAGCGATCAAAGCTTCTCAGAGAATTCATGTCTTTGCACGATAAAGTGCGCCAAATTTCGACCGCTCTAACGTGCGTGTAGGACTTGAGCTCTGTTACGTTCATACGTATAGACTGAACAGTCATCACCTCGCGTAGCTTGGTCATTACGCTGTCTTTTGTAAAGCTTTGATTCTTCTTAAGATCTTCGAGTTGATGATCAGTGAACTGATGGCACGTGCGATATGCACACACGTCTCGCATGCTCGAATCTGTCTCCAACCAGTATCTGTCCGACTCATCCTCGCTCAAAAGCTGCCTTTGCTTAAGGGCAAAATACAAATCCGCACGCGGATGGTTGCTTATTTGCACGACAGTCTCGGCTACTCCGCCGCAAAAAGCTTCAATTTCTTGTTGATATTGAGTAATGAAACCAGCATCAGTCACGACGATGCTTTTCACAAATTCCAACAGTTGATGGGCTCGATGTCCTTTGTATCTCCATGAATGAATGGAGTCCATCAGTGTGCGCATCAAGTCTTCGCGGTATTCACTATGCGCGTACCATAGTGCCTTTAAAATACTCGTCGCTGCGACACGCGTCTCTGCGTGATCTGCTGACAGTGCACAGACATTTGTGATTGTTGCCAACCTTGTAACTATCGCTCGAATTAATCCAAGACGTGTCGTATCGCCATCTCTTTCGTCACCTTCTTTGGTGAGAGCTTCAACGATGTATGAAATCAACTCACACGTGCGGGTAGACATCGGGTGAGGCACATTTACTGCTGCATCCAACAGGGTGGAAATGAAGTCATCAGCAAAGTCGATGTGTTCGAGAAAATACCGAAGACTGCTTCGACAAGATGCAGTCACCTCGACGAATTTCAACAGTGTTTGATTCAAAGCGAGGATTTCTTGATACGGAACGACATCGATATACCACGGAGATTCAAGTTGAGTAGTCGTCATTCTCTGAGCGGCGGACGCCATATTCAGTAGCACACCCGCGCGTCGTAGAATATCCACATCCACTTGATCACCTTTAGTAATGAGCCGCATCATAGACTGAGCATTACTACGGATACTGTTTGGCGATTCAAATGCCGACACTCGTGCAAGAACTTCAACCCATGCCTCTTTTTCTCGAGTCGGTAACGTCTCAACATCCAGGGCTCCGACGTGTGCTGAGGCATACACGATGACCGAGTTCAAGGCGTAAAGTGTCATATCCTGTTTACTGCACGTAGAAGGTCCTTCGCGCGGCAATGGTGCTCCATAACCTTCTTCATTCGCATCATCAGACGCCTCTTCAACACCAAGACAGCGCAGGAGCTCGCAAGTGATTGCGTATGCGTGCAACAAAGTTTCTCGTGATTCAGCTGATACAACTCCTCGCAGTTGACAACTCTCCGCAGCGATTGCGAGTCTCCAGGAGAGCGCGTCGCGTTCGATAATGTTTCCTCGCAAGGACGGTAGTTTGCACAAATTTGCATTCAGGCACGTCACGTAGCCCGGAGACAGCGTGCGTATGACAGAAGCCTGGGATTCATGCAGCCTCTCATCATTGACGTGCATGAATGCAGATATTAAATCACGAATACCGCTCGAATCGGTGAGATTTTCAGGTATAAGCTGCAAATTTTCGACCACAGAACGTCGCGGCTCGTCCAACGTAAAGTTGTCGACGGCATTTATCACGACCAAATTTGATAGAAGCGTGTCAGCAGTAGCCGTGCGTACATCATTCCTCTCTGATGTGAGGAGGGAGAATATGCATTTCACTAAGCCTTCATCGCGTTCACGAGTGAGCAAGGCAATGATCGCATGTACTAAATCTGGAACAATCTCTTCCGCGTCCCAAGACCCAGCGCCAACTTTCAACACATGAGGTATACTCTGAGCGATAGTTTCAAGATACGGTGAAGAATCGAGGAGTGCCGTCGGCCGTCTAACTGCCAGACGACCCAATTTGCGTACAGCACAGAAATAGTCGAATAAATCAGTGCTCAAAACACTGAATGGATTGCCTCTCAACTTTGGGCAGACTCGCTCTGCGATCCGGTGACCACAGAGAAGGGTCGAGTTGTCCTTAATGTTCATGGCAGTGAGAACGTTGTCATGCGTGTTAGCCATGAGAACTTTCCATGTGATCAACTTGACAGTCCTATGCGCTGAAGTCTCCTGAATGATAAATTGACGTTTTCTCAGCATAGACTCGTAGCAAACGCGAAGTTGACTGGATTTCAGATCGAGTTCGCAGTGCTGAAGCGCGTTCACAATCGCAATGGTGCCACGCAACCACGCAGGGATGGGTTCCTCTACCTTGCGGATCAAGTGTCGTTTTGATCGACTGGTGGTCGATTTGAGCGCATCATCTATAGTCCGCGTGTCGCGTTCATTCTCTAATTGCATGTCCGATTCCAGAGTATCCTTATCGCACGCATAGACTTCCATTCGATCGACACGGATACTAACTTGATTCGGTGAATCTGCCAGAAACGTAAGCTTGAGCGACCCAGAGTTATCAATAATCGAAAGTGATTCAGAGCAAGTGAAAGGGACATCGTACCAGCGCCTCGATTCTCGTTCAAACTTGATAGTTCTACCCCCAGGAAGAACAAGTTTTGAAGGGGCGTAAGATTGTATCGTCACACCACCAACGTGAAGGCGTATGCCTCGAATGACACGCTGATGTCCACTTGTCAGCTCTAACGAGAGATGAGCGTTGCCAGAGTTTGGTGCTTCGATGTATCCATCATCTGCTTGTAAAGTACTTCGAAGTGCATTCGGAAGAGACCCACGGTTGAAAGATCCACCAAAATCTACGATCGGAGTCACCTTCGTGAGTTTCTCAAAGAAATCACGTGGAAAAGGCGGTTGGAAATTGACGGTATCCTCATCTTTCTTGTTCATGTATAGACTCTTTGACGTGACCCTGGATCTCACCTCATCGAAAGAATTGACTTGCATAGAGCCATCACTTCTGAGAATTATCAGAGCAGAAGGAAAGCCAGAATTTCCCGTCGTTTGATACCCAGCGTGGCCAATGACGCTGGCGGGTAACGGCGCCAATGGGACGTTGCTCACGCCAGTACCATCAAAGGTAAGTAACGATAAGGATTCTCCTGAAGAATCAGTTCGCACGAATATCCTTTCGGGAACGTCAAGAGTAGCATCAGGCCCAGGTGTATTCGGTAGACAAAAGTCTGTCAAGCGACACGGACCGCCGTTTAAAGTGCGAATCTGCATGATGGGCCGCAGTCTCGGTGTGGCGTCTTCGTTCGTCTGAATTTGCATCAAGACGACTTCACCTGATGAAGTGCACGCCATTAAAACATCGTGCGTTTGAGAGTAAGACAAAGTAACGATATCTTCGCTCGTCGCAGTATCAACTTTTGTACATGCAGCCAATGAAATAATCGAGATGGACGCGGTAATCTTCTCTTCGTGGAGAAAAACGGCCCCATCACTTGTTGACGTCACATTGTAGATCCTGTCTTCACATTTTGGTCGTATCCATGAGGATGATGTGATATGACCCGAACATGCGTTAATCAAAGAAACAACTCTTGGTGGACTGTAGCTTAAGTCGAACACTGCTGTTGATCGCCTTCCGGTGATTGCAAACAGTGAGACAGAATTCGGAACCCAATGTGCGTCCACGATGAGGTCGTGATACTCGCTGCCAGAGGGAGTTGGAACCCGAAGGCGATCCGTGATGCTACCTCTACTATTTATCGTGCATATGTGTACTTCATGTAACCCGATGACTGCTAGATACTCGCCTTGCATCTGATTGAAAGCGACGTTTACAATGTCAAACCCAATCAGATTACGAGAGAGTGGTCTTATGCCCACCTTGTCACCAAGCTTGATCGCCTTGTCATTCACATTCTGAGCACCGACGACGACATCGGCGTCTAAAATTGAAAGTTGTTCTCCTTCCGCGATGGCGAGAAGACTACACTTGGAGCAAGCGATAGCATTGTGGACGATGACGTCGCTCAAGTACAGTTCTTGAACTTCCGACCCATGTGTGACGGTTGACAGCTCAAAAGACCCCGCTTTGAAGTTTCGAGAAACGTGCACTGAGTGCAGGCTATTCTGCACATCCACTATACCGCTGGACATGGCCAAGTGTTGTTCAGATGCAGTCGCAGTGTCTTCGTACAATGGTTCGAACCAAGATACCAAAACGCTCTCCAGGCTCTCCGCGACTTGAGACTGCTTCAGGGCACCTCTAAGTCGTTCGCGAGCCGACGTAGAGCTCAGTCGCCGTGCAAGATTCGGTTCGTATGTAATTTCCGTTTCCTCTTCAGTCTCGCTGTCACTTTCTTCATCAATGCCCAGCCTATCCTTAACTTTGCCATTCCTAGAATGTCTCGTTTTAACATCTTCAAGGTCTCGCTTGTTCAAACAGTAACACTTATGCTGTGGCGTCGGACTTGCCCCATCCGCTCCACAATCGCAGAAAAACCTCGATTTTCGGGAATAAACGACGCGATGTCCATTGTGGCAAACTTTAGCGCAATTACTGCAGCAACCTCGGCTCGCAACTAAATTGCAGTCGTAGCAAAAATACCAGTGTTGCTCCTGGAATGACTCTCCGCTTGTGATGAAGGTACACAACCCGGATGATACATCCAAGTCAGATCCAGCTTCACGAAGCGGTTCGACTTCACTGGGTGATGGGATTTGTCGCTGACCGTCAGAACGTCGCTCTTCGGCGTTTATGAGACGCCCCCAAAGCTCTGGCAAAGTGTTTCTCCCTCTATCGGTGTTCGATGGCTCGTCAACGGCAAGTGTCGACACCGCCGCATCAAGTACTGCGTCTAAGCGTGCAAGTCTGCGTTCAAGTAGATCTTCAGAAGGATTGTCGTCCATGAGATTTTCAGGCATTGCGAAAAGAGTACCAAGTTCATCGTGCAAGTTGATTACGTTCACTTCGTGTTCATGCTCTTCCGCGTCTTGCTGCGCCGCCTCTGACTGTTCCACGGGTTCTGCACCGAAACGATCAGCTAGGCTACCACTAGGTGCATTTTCTTTGACTTGGGCGTTTTCGCTGAGTATAAAGCTCACCATTTGAACTGCGGGGATGAAACGCAGTATGTCTGATCCAGACGCAAGTTTCGCCCTCTGCAATGCAGAGATTAAGCACTTGGCAATGACCTGCGCACCATCGCTGGAACAAGCCAGACCAAGCCTAATCAAAGTCAAGGGAGCAGAGTCCAAAATTAGTTTTCCAGCATTTTCAGGAATAAATCTTTGATCTTGTAAGAAGGATTCGGGAAAATCTTCCAGGACCGCACGCAGCAAACTGGGCACGCAACCGTGCATGTCGTCATTGACATCATCATTACTTGTCGTGGCCTCAAGAAACTTAACCGTCGAGTCGCGAACATCCAAGTCCGTACTACAGATTCTCGACATGACGCACTTGCTCACTACACTGCGTGGATGCATTTCGAAAGAAACATGAATTTTTTGTAAATTTTCAGAACTTGAGACCGCCACAGAGTACAAAGCGCTCGTCAAGGCACAAGACGTTTCACTCGATAACTCCTTCCATTCACTAGACTTGACGCAAATATTGACGAGACTAGCAATCAGTTTGTGTTCGTCGTGCGTCAAAGCAGGACCCAGCAGAGAGCACGCACGTTCGGCCTCGAGAGCGACATGTTCGACTGTGTGCCGGTCGGTGCTTTGTTCCAAGCCATCCAAACACACCTGTGCCAGTAGTCTAGGCAAGTCGCTCAGGCGCATCATCGGTTTACTCATCTTCTCGTGCAAAACGGTCGAACATTTTGCCAGAGTCTTCGAGTACAACTCACAAACGAGCCTGCTGCTGAAAATTGATGGAATCGTCTCGCCGATGTTCACGTCTTGAATTGACTCTGAAAGCGCGCTCATCAATGCCACCTCTTCACTCGCTGCGAATTCGTGACTTTCATTTCCATGCAAACTCATCGGTTCTTCCGCCCGCATCCTTTCCATAACCTTGACGGCCCATCTCTCGGCGTAGGAATGACACGCGCACGCGCGTAATACGTCTGTCCACCTGGCAACGGCGTCGAAATCTTGAGGATCGAGTCCCTCCAGCATGAAAACGGCAAAGTCCACGCAGACACGATAAGTATCGCAAACTATTTGCTCATCGTCCCTCAAAGACGCCCGAAGCGTCTCATCGTGCGTGGTAAACATGGCCAAGACGGCTTCGCACGCTCCGAGCGCCTCGGCGCAGCTCCTTCTCGACCGCGCTGCTGTGGATGTCCCCAGTGTCTTCCCACAATCAATCAACGCCTTCAAGCTATGTGGCGCCAACGCATGCACAGCCATCTTATTCGCAACCTCCCCTCGCGCACGGCTCGCCCGTCTCAACCCGCGGTTCAACTCGGCGACCTCTTCCCACACTGAATTCGCAACCGACTCCGCCTCGCCTCGCGTCTCACCCATCACCCCTGTCGTCTGCGTCCCTTCTCCGACATCTCTCAGCACCTTGACCACCTCCGCCGCGACTGTAGAGCCTGACATTGTTTCTCGATCACCGTCGCGGTCCATCGTCGTCGTCGTCACCGTCAATCCCGAGGCGTCCTCACCCTCTGGCTCGTCTCGTCTCGTCGTCAACCTCTCGACAGGCGTCTTGTGCTCTCCCTTTGACCAGTTCGCGCGCTCAGACGCGCGCGCGCGATCCACTGGATGCGTTCGACGCAGAAAAGTTCTCGTCGTCGGTTCACGTCGCGTTCGCACTCCGTCGTCCGACGCCCGTGTGTCTGCGCGTCGTCGACTTCCGTCGGCACAACAAACAATGCGGGGTCTTTTTAACCGTCTCGCCGACGCGCGATACCTTGAAACTGAACCACGAAATATAAATCAATCGGATGTTTTTGAGGTTCATCACGGAGCTCTGATCGTTGAATTTACCCATAAGAAAACACTTGATCGACTGCGTGGTTCGCCACCCGGCGCGCTGTGCACGCCGGGCGTCCAGACGCCGACGCGCGCGCACGCGGGGGACGAGTGTCGTCGTCTGGCGGCGGAACGAACGTGGGGAAATCTTCATCGTCGCGCGACGGCGAGATTCGAGTCCGGGGACGCGACAAGGACGGGGTCGACGGGTAGATTCATCGTTGTCGTCGAGGTGCGCTAGCGATTTCGCGCGGTCAACCGGGACGTCGCGAAAGGCCAGGCATCGTTTGTGGTGGCGCTGACGACGATGGAGGAAACAAAGATGGATTCAGTAAAGGCGGTGGCGGTGGCGGTGGCGAGTGCGGATGGCGACGCGCGGGGTGGGTCTCCGTCGACGCCGCCGAAGAGGAGCGAGGAATGGGAAAAGGCGAGGACAAAAGAGACGAATGGTGCAAAGAAGCGACGTGGACCGCGAGGGGCAGTCGAATACGTGTACGAGATGGATGAGCGTGGGGACGCGATGTTCGGGTGCGAGAAGTGTGAGTACGATCCGGAGGGTTGCGAGTCATGTCTCGGTGGTCCGCCGGTGCGGAGCGAGTGCGAATGGCACAAGGCGCATTTTCACGACGTTCCGCCGGTGAAGACGTATAGACCGACGGAAGAGGAGTGGAACGGAGATCCATTGGAGTACATCGCGTCCATCAGAGAGGAGGCGGAAAAGTACGGCGTGTGTAACATTATTCCGCCGGAGAGTTGGCAGCCAGATTTTTGTTTGCCTGGTAAGGAGAAGCTTCGCTTTAGAACGCGGATCCAAGCCTTGAATGAACTACAAAACCGCCCCGCTGGACCGAGCGCTCGCGCCCGCGAAAAGATGCGTGAGGAAGAGAATTCTGGAGTCAAGTTGACGGCGAGCACTGCCACTGGTGGTCGTATGGGAAGCGTTGGTCGCATGGGAGGTGCGTCGCAAGCGGACGCCAATGTCATTGCAGAAAAGTATGGATTCCAGCAGGGTCAGCGACATAACCTCGCGACTCTCGAGCGTTATTCCGATTATTTCAAGAAGAAGTACTTTAGCAGAGACGGTAAGACGGTGGACGTGTCGGTCAAAGACATGGAGGGAGAGTTTTGGCGTCTTATCGAAGACAACAAAGGCAGAAGCGTGGAGGTCATCTACGGTGCTGACATCGCCACGATGGAGGTTGGGAGCGGTTTTGCTAAGAAAGGGAGCGTAAACTGCCCAGGAAAGCAAGAGCGCTACGCGACGAGTCCATGGAATGTGTGCAACATGCCCTACAACTCTGAAAGTTGCTTGAGTCACGTCGAGGCCACTACGGGAATCACAGTGCCTTGGTTATACTTTGGCATGACCATGTCCGCCTTTTGTTGGCACGTTGAAGATCACAACTTTTACAGTGTCAATTACCATCATTTTGGCGCACCGAAAGTTTGGTATTCGATCCCAGCGACGCACTCGAAACAGTTTGAAGAAGTTATGAGACGAAGACTGCCGCATCTCTTCCAAAGTCAACCAGACTTGTTGCACAGTCTCGTCACTATCCTTTCACCGAAAGTCTTGCAAGACGAAGGGATCCCTGTGTATCGCGCCGAGCAGCACCCGAGAAGTTACATTATTACTTTCCCGTTCGCGTATCACGCGGGATTCAACACAGGCTTCAACTGTGCTGAGGCCGTGAACTTTGCGCCGATTGACTGGTTGCCCTTTGGCGTGGGAGCGACTGAGCGGTACATGCACGACAAACGGTATCAGTCTGTCGCGCACGATCAGCTATTGTCTACGCTGACAGAAAGCGTGCACAAACACCCCAAGTTCTCTCCCGTGCTCGCGGAAGTGGTGGGTCGTCGCGTCAAGGAGGAAGAAGAGCGCCGAGCGGATGCATCTTCGTTTGTCGCCAACACGGTTCGCATGGAGAACACTCCCGAAGCGCCAGATTTCAATGAGCGCGACTGTACGACGTGTCTTGGCGACCTTAACTGGGCGTGCGTGACTTGTTCGTGCACTTTTGCAAAGGGACGAGGGTATGCGTATTGTCTACGCTGCGTCAAGGCGTGCGACTGCAGTCGAGACAGTCGCACCCTCTTCTACCGGAACACTATAGAGGAGCTCCAAGCCAAGGTGACGATGCTGCAAGAACTGCGAGATTCGAACAAGTAAATAAGTTAGACGAAAACAACTCATGAAATGTTACAATTAAGATTAGCTGCAAAATCACCATCCATCAGAGAAGCGGTCTCCGGCGATGGTCGCCTGCACTTGCGCGAGCGTGCCATTATCGTACGGAATCATATCGTGACGCGATTGAACGCTGAGTAACATCAATGGTCGCTGCGAGAGCACGTCTTGAACCTTGTCGTCATTTAAATCGAGCTTCTCCTTGAGAGCCTCGATGGAGCCGCGCTTGTCGCGGATATCGAAGAGCTGCGGAAAGTCTGTGAGTATGGCGTCCCAACGAAGCCTCGGGCACGCTTCTCGTAGCTCTCCAAGCTGTAACTTGACCTTATCTGCGTCTTCCAAAAGCAACGAAGGCCGAGAAGCGATCATCTTCCCCAAATTTGCCTCCGGCATGATGTCCCTGAGGCGAACCAGAGCTAAAGCGACATCCGGGACGTTGGCCACCAACCGCACCAAGTCCGCAATCTTCACATCCCCCATACGAGCATCCAACCCAGGTATCAACGTGAAGAGTTGCACAAACTTCTTCCCAACTTCCTCCTCATCCATACCGAGTTCATCCGCCACGCTCATCACGCAAAACCTCAATTTCCCTGCCGAATCCCAGCCCGGCTGCTCGCTAATATTCTCCGCTGCCTCAGCCTCGCCGATGATATCCCCCAAGTCATTCGTCAAGTGTTTCTTCCGCTTCGATCGATACTCCCCGATGTTCCAACTTCCCGCGCTCATGTTTTGCAGCTCCGCGATCGCATCCTGCGTCGTTCGGTCCTGCGCCGAGCGCACCACGCCTCGTGGTCGTCTTCTTCCAGCACCATCACTAGCGACACCGTCACCACCACCGTTGCGGTGTCGTCGTCGACGTCGATAACACCGACCAGCGGTGGCGGTGTTCGCCCCGAACGTCTTCACTCGCGCGAACGCGCGATGCATCGCTTCTCCGTTCGTCGCGCGCGTCGTTCTGCCCATGTGGCTTGCGACCGCTCGCGTTTTGGGCGGTTCCGCTTGGGAGAATTAGTACAACTACGTGGAGCGCTTAAATTCCACCCGAAATTGAAATTCTCCACGAATTGTGTCCGATCACATTCATTGCTTACCGACGACACAGTCGCGTGCGCGAGCGAAACGCCGAGCGATACTGACAACCATCCCACGTTGCCATGGGAATCTGTTCATCCACGGCGAACGGATCGCCGATTCCGGTGCGTGTTTGTGAAGCGAGTGACCGATTAGAAATTGGTTCGGCGTGACGAACTGTTACGATTCACGACTGTTGGAACGCTCGTTGGATAGGTCGCGGGACTTGACGCGCAGGAAGAAGATTGAGCGAGAAGGAAACTGGGGGGTAACGATGACGATGACGACTGACGATTGTGATTACTCGCGCGCGCGTGTGTGTTTTTTCTCGCGACGCAGTACGAAGAAACGAATGAGCGAACCGGCAAGCCCAATCCGCTCGGAAAGAAGCGACGTCCGTCTAGCGTTCTCGGTCGCGAGACGCCGGACGTGAACGACTTGTTCGAGTTCCACGAAGAACTCGGTCGTGGTCAGTTCGGTACGACTTTCCTCGTGACTGAGAAGGCGACTGGACGTAAGTGTGCGTGCAAGGCCATTTCCAAGCGTCAGCTTCAAAACCAAGACGACATTGAGGAGGTGAGAAACGAAGTGAGAATTTTGCACCACCTCTCCGGAGCAACGTTCGGATCAGCGACCCACGGGTGTCTGAGAACTTGAGAAGCCGTCATGCGCTTCTTCGGATCCGGTCTGAGCATGCCAGAGATGAGCTCCTTTGCTTCGGTGGAAACCTTCGGCCACGGATCACTCTCGAGATCAAGGGAGCCCGCGAGAATGGCATCGAAGATTCCTTGTTCGGTTTGCGCCCAGAACGGCGGCACACCAGAGAGGAGAATGTAGAGGATGATACCGCAAGACCAGATGTCAGCCTCCGGACCGTAGCGACGGCGCAAAACTTCCGGGGCGACATAGTACGGGCTTCCAACAAGATCCGTAAAGATTTGAGAGTCACGGAAAAAGGTGGATAAACCAAAGTCAATGGCGCAGATCGGCGATTCAGAAGACTTGTCCTTCAACACAAAGTTTTCCGGCTTCAAATCGCGGTGCATGACGCTCAACTGGTGGCAGTATTCAACAGTTTGAACAATTGTGCGAAGCGTCTCGGACGCATCCTTTTCGCTGTACTTGC
>JACLAB010001303.1_pt1 | contig 20607 bp, 9 predicted proteins | sample 8027921 | NCBI WGS metagenome assembly JACLAB01 (sample SAMN15725117, study PRJNA655200) | protist metagenome | isolation source: fluorescence activated cell sorting (FACS) single amplified genomes of... | place: USA: West Boothbay Harbor, Gulf of Maine | collected 2000-07-19
GAAGTACTCACCTGCACTCTATGTGCCACCCTGGTCTGCCCCTTCCAAACGGTGAGTCCCATACCACTTCACCATCCGCTTCACTAAAGGCTTTCCACAAAGCAAAGTCTCTAGCACTCTCTTTCTCGTCTACCCCCTTCTTGCTATTGGGTCCTGAGCCACCAGAGCCCTTCATCATCTCACCCCACTCAGGAAGGTTAGCCATAACTCCATAGTCTCCGAATGCGCTCACCCTGAAGTATCTGTAAATAATAGTGATGTTTGGAGGCGTTTTAAGTATGATGATTATCGTTTATGTTCACAATACTCTAGGATGTGATAGAAATAGATAAGAAATTTTATGTGATTCACTCAGCATTGAGTATAATACTAACGGTATAGAGCCACAGCCCTTAACGTCCACTCATATTACATATACAAGCCTCGCACGTACACAGACCCGTTCTTCTCGTAGGCATGACCACTGTCCATCAAGCATGAAATCATAGAGATGATGTCTGCAATGTGTTCGGTGGCCTTTGGATACTTGTTGGCTCTTATCACATTCAGTGCGTCCAGATCGTTCATGAATGCCTCAGAGTAGAATTCCGTCACTTCTTTCAGTGACTTTCCTTCTGCTGTCATCTTCACAATAATCTTGTCGTCTACATCCGTCAGATTGCACACATGGTCTACACTATAGCCGCAATAAGTCAGCCATCTCTTCAATACATCATACGTCAGGAATGCTCTGAAGTTGCCAATGTGTGCGAAATCGTACACGGTAGGGCCACAAGAATAAAATGAAACGGACTTTTTTGACGTCTCGTCTATCGGCTTGAATGGTTCCTTTGCTCGTGCTGCTGTGTTGTACAAAAATATCTCCTTTCCTTGATTCTCAGCAGACAAAATCTGCACCATTTGCAAGGTTGATCTCCTCAGAAGAGGCCGTAGCACGACTCCAAACCCGCATACATGGGATATAAAAAGTAATACGAGAAACTTAAGCATATTATCTGTCCTGTAGCGCGTTCTAAAGACGCTGGAAAGTTAATTGCACTGTTATTAGGGTGATGATGATATTTGCTCTCTAAACTTTTATGTACACGCAGTCTCAACCTACCGCACGTTAACAGTTGGTGAAGCGTTTCCAAACCTTAAATTCGGCCTAGCAAGTTTATTTCTTGCGTAAAAGCCACAAATTTAGTTCGAGTCTAGTTTTTGGATCTTTGTATTCACTAAATTAGCTCATCATTGGTATTAGTGTTTTTTTAAGCGTAGAGAGACACTTTCAATTCCAATGTCCAACAACCAGGGGAATGAGAATACCGCTGTGAGTGGTAATTCTACGAAGGGGCATGGAGACAAGAAGAAACCAAAAGTGCCTGTATATAAGAAATACGCAGGCAAAGGTGTGCAAGACTGGTTGGATCCTTCTACCAAGTTGAAACCCAGTGATCTGGAGAAACCTTCATTAGATGTGAGTGCTGAAGATTATCCTTTGATCATTGAGTTCAATAATCTAAAAGACAATTCGTCTCAGGTGCACTCCACCGTTTCAATTGATACCCCACTGTTCAAGCCGGCCCCAAAAGTAGTAATCTTTGAGGATTACGCGCCCTTTGCAACGCATGAGAAGAAATTGTTTTTCAGAAACAATGACAGTGTTGCTCGCAGAATCAAACTAGTTCAACCAGAATCTGCGTTTTTTGAAATGTCTGCACCAAGATTGGCCAGTGGAGAACCTTTGCGCAGCAGTGCCATCGCTGCAGGAATGGAGATATACTTCATGGTGAGGTTCAAGCCTCAAGAAGTGAGAGACTATACATGGGATCTGGTATGTTCAACAGAAAGAGAGAAGTTCATTGTGCCAATCCGTGCAGTAGGCGTTAGACCCCGCATCACATTTCCCGATTCAGTGGACTTTGGCTTCTGCCCAGTCAAATCTGCCATGCGCAAAGTACTGCTCGTTCAAAACATCGGTTCTGCGGTGGCCAATTTCAGCATGAGAAGCATGACAAAAGAGTTCTCGTGTCTAGGGGAGGAAATGTCGGTAGAGCCAGGGGGGTCACAGATGATCGAGCTGTTCCTGACACCGCCCACGGCAGACCCGATAGAAGGAGAATACGAAGTAGAATTCGTAAAAGGATCCAAATGCTACATACATGCCTCAGGGGCGGGGAAAAACGTGCAAGTTTCGCTATCCATGCCTAGCGTGGCTCTTGAACCTTCGTACATCTCGCTCACCTCGCAGAGCATCGTGCGTGTGAAGAACATGAGTGAGATCCCCATCAACTTCAAGTGGAAGTCGTTCGCAAAGGAGACGGAGGAAGAGGCCGAGCGCACACGACTGCTGGTGGAGGTGGAGCGGATGGAGGAAATAGAGAGAGCCGCGCTCATGCAGCGCATCCAGGAAGGGTTCTACAATACCGTTTCTCTTGTGGACGAGTTGGGAAACAGTGTAGAAAGTCTGGTTGATGATGAGGATATCGACGAGAGCGGGATTCCGTTCGGTGCCCGTGCTGAGGAGGCCTCACTCTTGCGGAAATACAGGAACCTCAAGCGAGCGCTCGAAGTAGATAGCATGCTCTTTGTAGACGACATTTTTGACGTGAGTCCCTGCGAGGGCCAAGTGTGGGCGAACAGCGAACTGGAGATCACAGTCAGTTTCAGGCCCGATACGGCAGCACAGTACTCATGTTTCTCATACTTGGATGTCAGTGGGCGCCAGGATAGATTGCCGCTGAACATGGCTGGGCAGGGCATCGGGCCGCACGCCACCCTTTCCTTCGACGTACTGGATGTTGGAGACGTATTTGTCAACGACGAGCAGCACTATCAGGTGAGCATCATCAATAAAGGAGATATCTCGGCACAGTGGCACTTCGAATCTTCCTTAACGAAGTTCGGGAACAAGTTCAGCTTCAGTCCCAAGGAAGGACAACTAGCTCCTGGAGACTCCCAGATACTGGATATCGTATTTGAGAGTGATGTGCTAGGCGAATTCAGCGAGAACTTCCGGTTTGCCTTGCAGGGAAATGAAGACATGCTAGTGTGTCAGATCAAGGGCCACGTTGTAGGCCCCACGTTCCACTTCGACTGTACCAACATCGATTTCGGCGTCGTAAGCTACGATTACCTTCACGAAAGCAAAATGCGGCTTGTAAACTCGAGTAAGATCCCCATGATTTTCAACCTGCACGTACCTCAGGACGGCACCTATCTCAAGAAGGAGTTCAATGTGGAACCCTGTGAGGGCACTCTCGCCCCAGGGCAGCACATGGACATCCTGCTTGAATTCATTCCCTCCTCTGTGAAGGTGTATGACTATTCCTTGGTAGTGGATGTGTTCGGAGTCGGTGACGTCTTGTTGTCCGTCCCCATCAGCGCAGAATGCATTATCTCTCCTGTGCAGCTCAACAACAGAGAGATCGACTTCGGGGAGTGTTTCATACGCTATCCCTACGAAAAGCAGATTTCACTATCCAACACCTCCGACATCGTGCACACAAAGTTCGAGGTGCTACCCCAGCAGAACTACACCAAGGCGACGGCCACATTCGAGGCCGAGCCTGCCATAGCTGTGATAGAGCCCAACGATAGCATGGATGTCACCATCAGAATAGTTGCGGAAAAGTTGGGCAGTTTCAAAATCCCGTGCATGATCCAAACAGCAGGGTCGCAAGAGCCACCACAGCAGGCGGTGCTGATCTTCACAGTGGTAGGCCCCAGGGTGATAGTAGACCAGCCGGATGTACGGTGGGGCAACATCGAGTGCCTCAAGGACTCGGAACGATTCGTCAAAATTACGAACGATTCCCTAATAATGGCAAGCATGAAACTTTTCTTGAAGCAAGCTAGAAGCAAATTCGATCTCGCCACTAGGGAACTCACTCTACAACCCCAGGAGTCTTTCGACCTCAAGATCACCGCGAACCTAGATGACAGCGTACTGTGCAAGGAGGAGGTACACGTGATCGTGGAGGAGAGCGACAATATCATGGTTCCCCTCTCCGCAAAGGGCGTAGGGACCACTATGTTCTGTGCAACAGACCTGTCTACTCTAGACATGGGGGTACAGCTCACTAATACGCAGTTTGAGAAGCGTATTATCCTCGAAAACAAAGGCCGTCGCCCCCAGTTCCTGAAGTGGGTCAATGCCTCTAATCAGGAAGAAAATATCTTACGTGCGGAGAAAATCAAGGAATTGGGCAAGGATGCAGCTTCCAGACCCCCCAAGCACCTCATGCCCAAGGATCCCTACTACAGTGTAGCTCTGGAAGAAATTACTCTCCGGCCCCGCACTGCCACCACCTTTGTGTTCAAAGGTAAGGTTGATGCCCCTGGAATTGTTTCCGAGAAGTTCGTACTTGAGTCCCGTGTAGGGAAAGAGCGTGTAATGAAACCCATCATCGAGTGCATGGTAACGACCGAAGTGGTCAATCCCCTGCTCCAATTCTCAGTGCCTAAGATGGATTATGTCTACGAGTGGGCCCGTGGGGTTGACCCTACAGTGCAGCAGCGCGATATCGTTCTAACCAACGCTACTGCTGTACCTCTGTCTTTTTTCATGAAGACTGAGGTGCCGTTCAATCTCAGCTCCTTCGAACACACGCTGCAGCCAGGGGAGAGCACGGACCTTCAGGTGGACTTTGATCCTCTGTACCAGGACAACAAGCAGAGCCACGTCATCGAGAGCCAGCTAGCCGTTGCCTACAGGGGACATCCCCAGAAGGACAGCCTAACCCTCACAGGAGACATTATCTTCCCCAACCTCGACTTCGACTCGAAGACGGTGAACTTCGGTTGTATCCTCAATGATAGCTATAAGACCATCAAGGTCAAGCTCACTAACTCCAGCAAGGTAGTGGTGACGTACGAGTGGGTCTTTTTAGAAGAATCACATCCCCCCAAGGCACCCAATCGCAAGCACAGCACAGATAGCCATAAACTCACTGCTGGCCAGCTGGTAGACATCCTTCCTATCAACAGCGTCCTTCAACCCGGTGAAAGCGAATACGTTGATTTCTCTATGTACGGACAGGCCAATGCCAAGTTCAACGGTCAAGTGACGTGCGTTGTAGAAGGAGGACCCGAGTACAAGCTGGTCGTGCAGGGTGAGGCCTCACAGATGGCCTATGCCCTGGGCACCAGCACCATTGACTTCGGCAAGGTGGTGTACACAGAACACGCAGAGCGCGACCTGATCATCAAGAACACCGGAAAAGTCCCGTTCCCCTTCCACATAAACCCTGGTTCCGCTGCTGATGTGATCGAAATTGTGCCCTCTACCGGCAAGATCAATGCTGGCGATTCGCTAACGGTGCGCCTAGTCATCCACCCGGGTCTGCCTCAGAACAGTGTGGACTCCCTGTCAGTACACATCGCTCACTTCGACCCAGTCGAGGTCAAGTGCTACTGCCAGGGCATCTTTCCTACTGCTGTTATTGGGTTGCCCAGGTACAGACGTTCCGGTCCTTACAATGAGACTAGTGGTGCCATGAATACTCTGTGGGCAGACTTCGTCAACGTCGCCACCAACAATTTATTGACGCCTGATGAGAGCAAAATTGTGCCGTCAGAAGACCGCATGCCACCTCCTGCCAGTGGTAATTCACAGCAGATCGATGATTTTGTCATGCCTCTGCCCCCGCCCCGGGAGGATGTAGGAGCTGATGATGCCGGTAGCATGGGGAGCATGGTGACCGTAAAAGCGCCCCCGCAGCTAATGTTGGAGGTGGAAATGACGAGACTGAGCATGTGCAAGTTGCTGCAAGACAAGCTAGCAGAGGTAGACGAGCGTCTTGCGCACGAGGAGGAGGAGTTACGATTGAATCCTCCTGTAGAAGAGGAGGAAAGTACAAAAAAAAGGAAGGACACGAAAAAGAAGTCTTCTGTCCCTCTCGTAGCAGAGGAAGTGCTCTTTTGTGGACTACAGCGCAAGATCGCAGAGCAGATTAAGATGAACGAAATCGTCGCTGCTTCCTATGTGTGCGAGTTTGGCAACGTCATCCTCGGCAGTACCAAGAAGAAGGCATTCAAGATTACCAATGCCAGCATGATCGGCGTGATGAATTGGAACTTCGACACCACGAAGCTGGCGCAGCAGGGCTTCAGCATCGAGCCGTTTAAGGCGCAAAAACTGGTTGAAGGCGATAGTCTGGACTTCGTGGTTAAGTTCACAGCGCGTTCCTCGGGGAAACTAGGCAAGAAGAGCTCTATATTGTCCCTGGAGAACAAGGGGTCTCCCACCCTGAACATCTTTGTGCAAGCCACTGCCTGTCTGCCTGATGTGGAGCTCTCCACGGAAAGCATTGACATGGAGAGCATCCTGATCGGCCAGACCAAGAAGGTGTACGTGCGTCTGCACAACCCTACGTCAGTTACCTCGTCCTGGGCGTTCAAAAAGCAGCCGAGTAAGGACGAAAAGTGTGTAACTGTCACTCCCAGTGATGGTGTTTTAAGGGCAGGGAAGAAGTGTATCGTGTGTGTAGAATTCATTCCCACTGCTTCGAGCAAGATCGCAGTGGATTTCAACCTGAAAGTGGACAACAACAGCCAGAAGAAGACTGTACTGCACGTTTCGGGCGAGGGTATGGGCGTGGTGTGCAAGTGGAACACCCCCATGATGGAGCTGGGTCCCATCATCCCCTTTACCAACGGAGATGAGCGGGTAGTTACACTGACCAACCAGTCAGATTTCCCTGCTGAAGTGTATTCTCTGGACTTTGATTCCTTGTACAAGCAGGAAGAGGACATGCTAGGCAAGTTGGATTTATTTGATAGAGATCACTTCTACCGCTGTCCCATCCGCGAAGCCGGTGCCGCCCTATGCGATGAAGTGCACGAGATGTATGAAGAGCTAACCAAGCGCAAGGAAGAGGAGAAGGCCGCGGAGGAGGCCCAGGTGGCTGCTGAAGAACGTGCTGCCCGCATCGCCTCCGGTGAAGAGAAAGCAGGTGATGAGGAACAGAACGCAGGAGCTGAAGAGAGCGGGTCCGTGACTGGCTCAATAGTCGCTGTAGATGTGTTCGACATGGCACCTGTGCGTACAGGGGCTGCCCCTCGTGATGAAGGTCAACACCAGGACGTGATCGTCTTCGGCCCCCCTCTTATGGGAGTCACTAGTGTCGCCAACCAATTAGCTAAGACTCTACAACTGAATGTGTCAAAGTTCGATGGAATCCTCCAGGAGGTGGCCCTCATGGACGGACCCCTCGGAAGCACTGTCCGCAGATGCACCAACACCATGAGCGAAAATGAGGCTTCAAAAGTAGTCGAGGAGGAAGCCCAGTTGAAGGAAGCCTCTGACGCCAGTATCGCTGAAGCGCAAGCCGCTTTTACCGCCGATAAGAAGAACAAAGGCAAGGACGTCCCCGAGGATATCGGTCTAGACACCGAAGCCGCGCAGGCCTATAAAGCCTTCGTGACCAGGGGCACATTGAGTGCTGACACCGTAGCCCAGATCCTTACGTACCGCATGACGTGGCAGGATGCCGGGTATGGATTCGTGCTGGACAGTCTGGTATCCGATTTCGTTGGTGAAGAAATCCTATTAAGGGGCATCGAGATCGCGATGCCCAAAGCAGTTCTTGCCAATATAACGATGCAGGGGGGTGCCGAGGTGTACGAGCAGCGTTTATCTGCCTTATACTCCGAGAAGAAAAGCGCAATCAAGCACCTATCCAAGGCCATCAGTCATGCGCTCAAGGAGAGAGATAAGCTCATCAAGGTCGCCAAACCTGGCAAGAAGGGTAAAGGCGCAGCTGCCACTGCTCTGTTTACCATGCAGCCTGTCATGGGTTCCACTGAGATCGCGGTGGCGCTGCCTGCAGGGGATGAACAATGGGTAATCCAGGAAAAGGGCCCCCTCCTCGGAACCGTTATGGAACTGGACCCACAAGGTATTAAGAGCCTTGATGACCACCAGAAGATGCCGTACTACAAGCAGCTGTTGTACTCCCTGGATTGCAAGCTGAGAGCTTCGAAGGAGGTTTTCGCAAAGATCGAGCGCATCTGGACTCCATCCAAAGGTCTTCTTGACCCCAAGGTACTAGCTGCCGAAGCCGTTGCTAAGGCGGAGGAGGAAGCAGAGAAGAAGGAAAGTGAAGATGGTGCGTCTGCAGAGGCAGCTGAGGCCAGTGCAGGTGTCTCAGAGGAGAAGGTCGGGGGTGAGCTGGAGAGCCTTACGCCCACTGAGTCTGTGGAACTGGAAGAAGATGTTGGGGATGAGGAGGCCAAAGCTGAGGGAACCAGACCTGGTACTTCTGCTACCGATCTAGCTGGTACGTCTGAAGAAGAGCCACTTAAGCTAGACCGTCCAGTGTTCTACTGTGACTATGCCGACACCATCCTACCCATGGTCTCTGCTGCCTTCGCACCGGAAAAAAAAGTGGCCGATATGACCACTGAGGGTAAAGAAGGAGAGGAGAAGGAGGGGGGATCTGAAGCTACAGAGGTTGTCGACGGTGAAGACGAGAATGCTGGTACCGAAGAACCTCAAATCATCGACTCTGGTGTATTCGAGATCGCTCTTGAAGGGGATGAGGATTTTGAATCCAGTTTTAATACTGTCGTGGCCCTGCTTCCTGCGGCAAAGATCCCGCCCGAAGACAAAGACAAAGTGCCCGAGACCACCGTGCAGCAGCTCGTCCGCAAGCCATATCCACGCCCTGACCGTGCAAATCTCACAGGAATCTTCACCCTATACCGGGAAGATCCTGTAGACCCTGAGGAGACAGAGCGCCTGGCAGCGGAAAAAGCGGAAAAAGAAGAGGCCGCCGCTGCTGCCGCCAAGGATAAAAAGAAGGGTGCACCTGTAGAGGCGGAAGAGGAACTGGTGGAAGAGCCAAAGCCCTCGTATCGCTGGATTATTCCCGGAGGAAAGAGTGTAACCATGAAGGTGAAGTTCTTTTCCAAGACAGAGGGCAAGTTCGATGCCAGCCTCGGCTTTGAAGTCATGGGCACCCAACAGGTGTTCAACCTGTTCTGTAGCGGCTACTGCGAGGTCCCAAAGGTCAACCCCGACTCGCGCAACGTGTTCATGAGACGCGTGAAGGGGGTTTCGCCAGACCAGCCTGCGCCCAACAAGCGGTTTGTGATCAACGAGAACTACTACTCTTTTGGTCCTATTCTGAACTTCAAGAAGTATGAGTGGAAGGCGCTGGCTGACAAGCCTTTCGAGGAGCTGAACGACTTGGAAAAGGACCAACTCGCGTATATCCAGGCCACCTCCACAGATGTAGTGCGCGTCACTAACAGCGGCAGATTCAAGTGCAACGTGGACATGGGTCTAGAGAACGTTCCTGAAAACGAGGACCATAAGAACACCTTCATCGTCGAGCCTTCTACCCTAGAGCTAGAGGAAGGCGAGACGAAGGACGTGCGCCTGTGGGCCTTTCCCCCTGAAACGGGCGAATTCAAGAACACCCTATTAATGTGCGTTCAGGATAACGCAGAACCTATCAGGTACGATCTGAAGTGTTGGGGTGTGGTACCCACGGTGGACATCGAGGGGCCCTGGAACGAGAGTATTCGGCAGGCGGAGGAGGAGCTCGCTGCATGTGAGGATAAAAAGATGTTGAAGGAGTTGGAGGATAAGGTAACTGCTTTAAAAGATATCTTCACCTTCGACTTCGAGAGACAGTTGATCAACAAGACTGAGTTCAAGACATTCACCATCAGCAATACCTCCCTCCTTCCAGTAAGTTGGAAGATAGATTTAGGCGACTTCGCGGAAAGCGAAAACATTGTGATTAATCCCGAACAAGGCGTGATCTCCGTGAACGGATCTACCGAGATTTCTGTTAGCTTTACTTCCCCTGAACCGCTAGTGCTGGAAGGTGGTTTCTCACTGAAATTCAGCGATAATGAAAATGGTCTCAATTACGCTGACCGCGTTAGTGTGCGAAACTTCAAGATCCGCTCTGAGGCCTACAACATTATGTCTGTGGCACTCAACGCCGAGGGGCACGAAGATGGCGGCGAGAGCGTAGACTTCGGTATTTTACGTGTTGGCGACTACGCCACCCAGGCCATCAAGATTGGTAACAAGGGAAAATACCAGATCGGCTACAAGTTTCTCATTTCCAAGCCTGTTATCGCCAACCTGGTGACCATAGACTCTATGGAAGGCACTATTGATGCAGGGGACACGCAGGCCGAGATCAAGCTCACCCTGTGCTCCAAGGAAGCTGAAGTACTTCTCAAAGGCAACAAGGACATCAGGGTGCAGATAAGCGAGCCTCTGTCTGGCGAAGTGGTGGAGACGTTCCCTCTGTATATCTCTTGTGATGCGCGCTTCAATCGATTCCGTCTGCAGCCATCTAAGGGTGTATCTTTCGGGGCTGCACGCTTCGATGCCGATCCCAAGACAAAACGCGTGGAGCTGCGTAACGAGAGCAAATTTGACTTCACTTATGTTATATGCGCTAAAAGCTTGGAAACTGATGAACTGGACAGTCTAGATGGTCCTGCCCTTGGCGCCTATGCATTCGCCTGTCCTACCGCGCGCAGAGAAGCAGAGCTTGGCGAGAACTTCAAGGAACGTACGGGTGGCGGGGGTGCACCCGTCAAGGGTGGCAAAGGCGCGCCCACGGGACAAGCTAAGTACAGTACCAATCCCCTAGTCCACGACCCTGATGAACTGGAAGCGGGCTCTTGTCCCGATGACCCTCTCGTAGTAGGCGCTTTTAAGGTGCATCCTCGCATAGCGCGTGTAGCTCCAGGCGAGACCGTGGGCATTGACATGTCCTTTGATCCTAAGGGCTGCGATGTGGCGAGAGAGAAGCTGCGCATCTGCATCAGCGGTGTAGATCCCAATGACGGACCTTGTCAAGTCATTCGCTCCTTCGAGGTAAGCGGCGAAAGCTGTTTCCCCGCAATCACGATCAACGCCAGTAACAGCATATTCGAGGAGCAAGAGGTAGTGGAAGCCATTTCTGAAAGCGTTCCCGAAGGAGGCGCTGGTAAGATCGAGAAGTTACCGGTAGGAAAGGTTGTGTATGCTGAGACGGAGAATATTCTCGCTTTCGGGCCTATCATGTGCAACGCCAATGTACAGAGCAAGGGAACTATGGAGCGCATCCGCATCACAAATCCTACGAAGATAGACACCAAGGTCAACTTCAAGATCATTTATCCTGGCGCCGCAGCTGCAGCTGCCGCTCCTGCCAAGGGCGGCAAAGGGGCTCCCCCTCCTTCGGAAGAAACCCCAGGAGGGGCGTTCACAGTGCAGCCGCAAGTGTGGGAAATCCCCCCGCACGAGCACAGGTTCGTCAATATCTACTTCAACCCCACAGAAATAAAGTCCTACAGAGCCATATTCGAGGCTGACGTAGATTACGAAGGGTCTGACTCCACTGCTGGGCCTAAAGCTTCAGGTATGGGAAAGAAAATGACGTTTGATCTGGGAGGCTCAGGAACTCTGCCCTGCATCGCCATCGACTATCCCACCGAACGTTCGGGGGATGGCTCACTGGGCTTAGACTTCGGTCGTACACACATAAATCGCACTAGCAAGCGTAAGTTCACCGTTTGCAATGATGGGGTTATGCCTGCCACGTGTCTGTTCGAGATGACTGGAGACAACGACTTCACTTTTCCGTACAGCAGCAGCAGTCTGACTATAGAGCCCGGAGATAAGAAAGACTTGATCGTCACGTTCGCTCCTACCAAGGTGTACGAAGAGGGAGGCCGTAGCTGCCAGATCAAGACCACTGTGTTGAACAACCAGTTCGACCAGTATTTGTTCAAAATGAGTGCCACGGCCTATGCCTGCGATGCCATGATCAACGTAGGTAAGGACGAATCCAAGGTTGAAGAGATTGAGTACGATGATATGGGCGATGAGATCATCAAGGAAGTAGATCCCTTGAAAGGCACTGATGAGGATAGCATCACGCTCACAGAGCTGAATATCACCGAAGGCCCTGCTTCTTCATCACGGACCATAAAAGTGCAGAGCCGCAGTCAGCACCCCATAAAGTTCGAGATGAAGTCGGGCGAAGGGGTGCTACCTGGAGTGCTCTCGTACTCCCCGTGTGTGGGCCACCTAGGACCGAATGGCAGCAGAGATGTCACCATCACCTTCACAGCAAGCGAACCAGTCAAGCTCGAGTCGGCACCCATCTTATGCTCCTTGACCCGGATTGAGTACAAGCCCAATCCCAATCCCGACGACGAGGTTAAGCAGGAAGAGCTAGACGCCGAACATGAACTGTGGGGGCAGTGGGATGATAGCATGAAGAGTCAGCGCGTAGCTACCGAGGCTGACGTGGCGAGGATCAAGACAGCGCAAGAAGCGATGGCTGCATATCTGGAGCTGAAGGCCGCAGAAGAGGCCAAGGGCAAGAAAGGACGTGATCCGGGTCCCCCTCCAGCAGAGGCGCTCTGTCCCCTGAAGCTGGCAGATGATTTGAATGATGAAGGAGAGCAGCTAATCGACATTGTCATCAACGAGCCGTACAACGAGGTGGTAGAGGATGCGGAAGTGCAATCTCTGAAAGTCTCAGTCAGCGCAGTAGCAGATGTAGCCAAATACTCCTGCGAATATGAAGGCGAAAACATTCCGTTTGCACCCACTTTTCTATTCCAGAGCACAGTGCATTCCTTCACGTTCACGAATGAGTGCAACATCACGCTTCCCCTGTCCTGGTCTTTTGATGACATCAAGCGCAGAACGGCCACAGCTCGCACCGCACACACCTCGCAGACTACTCGCACGCACGTCACCCGTGCAAGCACCGCCGCCGTGCCCTCGAGCATTCCTTGTCCCTTTTTCGTGGATCCTGAAGACTGCGAGGTAGGGCCCATGCAGAAGAAGACGTTCCAGCTGAGGTTCCAGCCGCTAGATGCTGATGACTTCGTCTACGCTCTCAAGGGCCTTACCATCGCTTCTCCCGCCCCTGCAGAGGCGGGAGGAGAAGAACAGGGTACTGATGTGCTACCCGCCCTGAGAGGTCCAATGCGTATGGTGCTGCGCGGCTCGGCCAAGCGCCCTGTGTGCCACTTCGACATGAAGGAATCGACGGAATACCTCGCACGGCGGCTGCCCAATATGAAGAACGAGCATGGTCTGTGCGCCCCCATCGAAGCTACCGATCTGCGGGTTGTAGAACTTGAATCTACTGGGTTGCGCACTCGTAACACGTTCCGGTTTCACATCATCAACCCAACTGCAGAGAACTACGAGTTCAAATGGGAGTCCATCGGTGACCCTAGCGCGTCTTGGCGATGCGTGCAGTCCGCTGGCATGTTGTTCGCAGGAAAGCGTATAGAGATCGTTTTCGAATACCTACCAGAAGAAACATCTGTCGCTGAGAGTTTCTTCAAGTTCCGACTCCCCTTGGCCGACCTAGAGCAAGTATTTCTGTTTAGCGGCAAGGTGGTGGAGCCAAAGGTTTTCTTCTCCACGCCTAAGCTGGACTTCCACAGCGTGATGCTGGGTGGTCAGGGACACACTGAAGTCGTGTATCTGGAGAATCAGGAGCATCTGCCGTTCAACTTCCAGTTCGACAAACTCAGTTTGTTGCAGCTAGAGGGTACTAGTGGCGCTGTCTTTGACGTAAGCCCCAAGCAAGGTACGGTGGCTCCCCACGGCAAAGTAGCCGTTTCTATCCTGTTCAAACCACAGGACGAGGTAGTGTACAACTACAACATCGTGTGCGATGTTAAGCGCAAGCCCAACAAGCTGAACATCAACGTGAAAGGTGAAGGGTATGCCGTGCATCCCTCCCTGCTCATCGAGCAGAACGAGGAACAGATCGCGAGTAGTGCATCTGATAGCAGGTTCGTTGCCCTCAAGCCGCGTCCTGCTGTCAATTACGCAGATTTTGGAACTGTCAAAGTGTACGACACCACATCAAAGGCCTTAACTGTCACCAACAACGGCAAGTACAACTTCGATTACTTGTGGGATATCGAAAACATCGGTAGCATGCTAACGCTAGGGGGTGGGAAGCTGGGAGGAACCTTACACAAAGGGGAGGAAATGCAGTACACTATGACCTTCGCCCCCCAGCGCGAGGCCACCCTGGATGGCTCCATCATGTCCTTCACAGTGGCAGGCAAGTACACCTACGATATTTACGCACGAGGCGTGGCCCAGTCTCCAGCTTTGCGCTTCAGCTTCATGCAGTACGATTTTGGTCCCTGCTTCGTCACCTCCCCCGGTGGACAGACGGTAATTGTAGAGGCCAATCTGCGGCTAGTGAATCACGACCCTACCTCCAACATTAGCGTGGAGTGCAACTTCACCAAGACCCGTGCCTTATGGGTGGAGTGTCCACCGACGGTGCTGGAGCCAGGGGCCATCCTGGACGTGCCAATTCGATTCGCGCCCAGGGATGTCAAAGATTACAACTTCCTAGTGCCCTTCGTGGTGAACGCCACCAGCCACGTGAACGTAACCGTCATCGGTAAGGGCATCAACGCCCGTCTGGAGCTAGCCAACGCCACCCAGCGTCGTACGGCCTTCGGTGTAATGAACGTCGGGAACGAGGCTCGTAAAGTGATCCCTATAGTGAATCGTAGCAAGAAGGCCCTGGCCGTACAGATCGTGGAGGAGAGCGAGTTTGGCGCCAGTGCGTTCGAGGAAAAATGTATCTCCATTTTTCCCCGTTCTGAGTTCGTCATAGCCCCAAGAGAAACCGTAAACCTCCAGGTTGGATTTGCGCCTAGTAGACGCATTTCCAACTTTTCCGAAGACATCATGGTTAAGTACGCCGGAGTTACTCGCAAACTAGTCACATTGTCCGGTAAAGGCCAGGGTGTGGAAGTGGCGCTTGACACTGATTCCCTGCCGTTCGGTAATGTAGTCATCAACTCGAGCAAAGTGCAAAAGCTGGGACTTGAGAACAGTGGTGATATCGCTATCACATACAACTGGCAGGAAGCTACCTTTGGACGGAATTTTAGCATCACTCCGCTCAGCGGCAAGCTACAGCCAAACAGCGAGACTGCATTCGATGTTGTCTTCCATCCCGTGGATATAGATGACGACATCAGACAGGATAATATCACATTATTGATCCCTGGGCTCACTCCCCTCAGTCTCACTGCCACTGGTGCATGCATGCATCAGCCAGAAGACGCCACACAGGTTCTGCAGTTCAACAGCATTGCCAGGAAAAAAGAGGAAAAGAGCATTACATTCACCAACCCCACGGACAAAGATTGGTTCCTCACCCCATCCTTGCAAGGCGGCGATTGGAAGATTCAGAACGAAGTCAAGGTACGTATATTGGTGGTCTTTACAGTGCTGTATCTCTATACTATGGGCACTTTACTCAACAATGAGTGGTTCGTGTGAAAGTTTTTATCTAGCTCTATCACATTCTACAGTATCATGATCATCACACCTAACGATTATACTTATGATGTCTGTCAAATATAACTATCACTACAGGTCCCCGCGAAGGGAAAAGCCGACTGCGTAGTCACGTATTACCCATTAACGATGCGTCCCGATCCGGGTACGCCTCCCGGAGAGGGCGAAGAGGACACTGCGCACCAGGGCAAGCTATTCGTGGCGCTCCCCGATGGTACCGCCCAGCTCTACACCTTGCGCGGCTACGCTGGGCCCCCTGCCTGCTCAGGCCAACTAGAGCTCGAAACGAGGGCGAAGAGGCCTGCCACCACTACTGTAAAGCTCAACAACTGGTTGTCAGAGACGCAAAAGCTGAAGGTTACTGTGGACCTCACAGAAAAGCCGTCGCCGGCCACATTTATCGTGGCTGCCAACGCTGTGGAAGTGAACCCTAATGGAAGCAAGGAATTCCCCATAAGATTCGTCTCCTACAGCGAGGGCACAGCCAAGGGCACAGTAACCTTCACCAACCCCGTCACGGGAGAGTATTCTTTTTACGAATTTGTAGGCAAAGCTACTATGCCAGAAGTGCTGGAAGAGGTTGCTATGGAATCCTGTGTGAGACAGAGCGCCAAGTACGTGATTTCCCTCGAAAACCCTTTGCCTCCCGATGCGGAGATCGACATGGACTGCAACGTCGACAACAGCTGGTGGTCTTGTGACTCCGACGATATCCGCGTGAAGGAGCTCACCCCCCTCAATGGAAACCCTGAAGGCAGCTTCGAAGTGGAATATCGCCCCTTGGCGCCCACTGTTAAGCCGTCTGAGCATCTGCTATCCATCTCCTGCAAAGCCCTCGGCACGTATAAGTACAAACTGGTGGTCACTGCTACCAAGCCGCCCCTACCGCAGTCCCTACAGTTCGAGGTGCCCTTGGGTTCTGTGCAGTCCGAGAGCTTTGTGTTCAAGGCGTTCAACAAAGCGAAGACCGACTACGCCTGCAGCGTCAAGAATTCCGATCTATTTACTGTGGATAAGACTAAATCTGTGGATCCTGTAGCATCCTGGGAGGGCGAGGATGTCCGTGTAGCCGTGACCTTTGAAGCAGTGGAAGTCGGTACGGTGTCGGATACACTCACTATTACCGCCCCTGGCGGTGTTGAGTACATCAGTGAAGTAAGTGCCCGCTGCGTGCCCGCCATGCCACAAGGCCCGTACGTCATGTCCCAAGGCGGCAGCACCGACATCTCTTTCCGTAACTACTTCAGCAGTGCAGAAGGCTGGTCGTTCGCTGTAGACTCCCCCCACTTCAAGGCTGGAGCCCCCAGTGCCCAGGTCCCGGCGAAGAGTGAGGGCAAAGTGTCCGTCTCATTCAACCCTGCGGAGGATCATGGAGTGCACGATGGTGCCTCGCTTTCCGCCAAGCTCTTCGTCACGTGCACAGGCAAACCCGACCTTGCGCCCTTTGTTTTCTACCTCAAGGGACTGGTTGGGGCGGCTGATGCAGCTCCAGCTGGCAAGAAGAAGTAGAATCGATTGCTAAACATAAAAAAACAGAAACAACAATCAATGCATTGAAAGAATAAACTCAAAAGTATATTTGTATTAAAAAATATTAATAGAGCGATTATTATTACACATTATATCTCACATTCTTTCCAAAATAGTATTATTAGTAGTACAGATCCTAGCTCTCTCTTCTATATCCGTCCTATGCCTCTTCCGCCTCCTCTCGCGATGCAGGCATCCAGCGATGGTCCTTCTTGGCGTTTTGCACGCGCTTTTTCTGCATGTAGGCCTTCAGCTTGCCCGTCTCCTTCAGCTCGTCGAACTTCTGGTCCAGGGCCATGGCTTTCTTTGCAGATCCCTGGAGTGAGTGTATCGGTGAAACGGTGTACGGGGGTTGTTATTAGTATGGTGATTGTATTGGATTTTCATGATAACAAGGATGTGATAGAGCTGATAAGGCCTTTCATGCGAACGACTCATTATTGAACGCAATACGACTAGTGCAAGTGTGTGACCATTTAAGGTAAGAACGTACGTACCTTCATGAAAAACGGCTTCTTCCCTGCGGCCACCTTCTCCTTCTCCGTCTGCCGCATGCTGGAGATGCGCTGCTGCAGGTCCATGGCGCGCTTACGCTCAGACAGATTCTGTTTGCGCGCGTTTATTTCCCCTTTCAGATGCTGCTTCTTGTCGTTACCCTTTGTCTTCTTCATAGCTTTAGCAAGCTTCTTTATCTCACTCTCCTGGTAGTCGTTCAAGAAGTTGTAATTGTTATAGAACTCCTTGTCGCTTAGCTTCCCGTTCATGTCGTTAAAACGGGGGTCCACAGCCTTCTTGCGCTTGGCATTATGGTCTATGAGGTTATCGCGGTAGCGGCGCACGGGTTTGTTGGAAGCCATCTCTGCAGGCGCATTCTTGTGTTTTCTACCCGTTTTTTCGCCACTTTCCGCCTTCGTAACCAACTCCTTGTTTATATCAAGCCCGCCATTAGACGCCCTTTCTACGGCCCTCCTCTTCTTCATCGCTTTGCGAGCACTCAACCGGGAAGAAGTGTGATGCATCATGCTGCTTGCCGCGTCCTCCTCTTCCCCCTGAAAGATCTTCAGCCTTTGGGACAGTGGCAAAGTTGGGTCACGACTTGTATTAGTCCCAATGACAGCGGTGTGTTTGTTAATCAACTGAGGCTTATCTTTTCTTCCTGATTCCTTTGATTCTGCTGATACCTGTGATGCGTCGTCTTCATCTTCATCGTCCTCATCATCACTTTCATCATATTGATCATGTTTATCTCCTGTCCCTTCGTCATCGTTTCTCATCTCATCGAAGGTTTCAATTCTGTTTTTTGCACGCTGATTGACTATTTCGGTATCACTATCCCCCCCAGACTCACTTGCATCTTCAGAGCCGGATCCATCGTCGAACGCCTCCATGCGCCGTTTCATGCGTTCTTCGTCGACATCTTTTACATTATAAGTAGATATATGTTTAGACATCTTCGAATTTAGAACTTTCCAATACTAAGACTCTTAAATCAGCTCAGGATCGGCAAATTTGGCCATATCTTATAATATAAGGCGATGACTGACGTGCGCTTTGAAAGCGCACGTCCGAGAGCCAGTAAGAACAGCATCGGATCTTTCCGTGATCACACATCGTTGCATTTCATAGCTACCACGCTTTAATAGTAATTTAAATTGTGTTTAGTAGTAAATTATGCCTCGAGGACTCGTAAAAGGTGATGTACTTCCCCAGACGGAGGATAACGAGGGTCCAAGCACGCCAAGGAAGGTTGTTGTGGCGAAGAAGAAGGCAGCGAGTGTTTCGCCTACCCGTGTGCGTGAGGGGACCAAGATGACTGCTGGAGAGAAAATTTTGCTGGCCACACCAAGCAAGAGCCGCGTAAGAAGCACGAGTAATACTCCTGTAGTATCTCCTGTGAAATCTTCGCCCGGAAAAAGCATGGCGCTGATTGGAGATGAGGAAGATGATGACCTATTTACCCCCGTTGCAGCCTCTTCCCCTGGTAGAAGAAAGAAGGGTGTAGCTGTTATCCTCACCCCTAGCACTGACATCCCTTCTCCCCGGTTTGGCACAGTCAAATCGAAGCTACCCATCAATCCCAGAGTGGAGAAAGTATACCAGATCATTCGCGCGTGTACGGGCACTCTCGGCGGAAACGGCACCACTGGGGCCATCTACGGCGAACTGACCATGGGCAGCATGCAGCGCGTAATCAATCTTATGATAGAGAAATGCGAAATGAACGACCAGTCGAGATTCATCGATGTCGGAGCAGGCCTAGGTAAGTATATTGGCGATGTTTAGCGTGCTGTATCGCTATGACATTAGTATTATATTAAATATTGAGTGATTCTGATGAAAGATTTCATCTTGTTTTGTTGTGTTCAACAATATCGTTGGCATAGCATACTACAATCATACTCATAATGACTCTCAAACTTCACTGTTTATCCTAACCCTAACCCTAACTAGGCAAACCGAATTTCCACGCAGCACAAGACCCTGCATGTAGGGTGAGCATCGGGGTTGAACTGGAGAAGATCCGATGGCAGCTGTCCATGTTTAATCTGCAGTACATATGTAAGGAGACCTCGCGCGGACGTACTGAAGACGAGAAGGAGGAGGATGTTACCAGAGACTCGAAAGTACTGGGCAATACTAACTTTCTCGTCGATGACATTGACAATGCCAATAGCACAGACCCATTCACACACATCTACATGTACGACCTAGGCTTCCCGCCCCCGTTGCAGCAGAGTATCGCGCGCAAATTTAACAACAGTCAGTATGCGCAGTACCTCGTGTCGTATCGCCCCCCGCGACGGGTGATCGAAGAGTTCGTGTCTAACGTGTACCAGCGGACTTTATGGGCTCTATATCTATACTATTTATATCATATGTACTGCTGTGCAGCGCATAAAAAAGGTTTGCTTGACCGCATTCCAGGTTATCATGAGTTTGAACTACAGTCATTCCACTCATCATGTCCCTAAACATCTAATCTTAATCATATCGCGACAGGTACGGGTACGCCGTGGAGTTCGTGGATCAAATGAGCACCAGTATGCACGGCTCAGGCGAGAACCACATGGCCTACTTCTACAGACGTACGAGCCCAGTGCCCCAACTCACCCAGGGCATCAGGTGAGTAGCACGCTTGGTTGTAAGGTCTGGTTTTTAGAGAGCTCTATCTTTACACCACTGCTATCGTGATTTATGTTAAATGGATCATGCAAAAGCTGTGATGTAGCTCTATCGGATGGTTGTTTGTCATAACGTACACGCACAATCACCATACTTACCGACCGCCTGACGTGCTATTCATGAATTTTAGGGACACACTTAGGACGGTCACCATGCAAGCGCGGCCGGGATTCGATGAGCAGGATGAAGCTATCTTGTGTGACCCCGCGTTTTCCAAGTGCATCAAACAGGCAGTGGGTCCTGTGGCTGACCTGATGATGTGAGTGTATGAGGGGGGTGTCTCTACTCCATTACTGGTAATGTACTATAGATACATCTTGAACTTAGAGAAATATGAGCGATTTGAGTGACTTTAGATTAGGGGTACCCTCCCTGATATCGCGAGCGCACAGCCGGCCCCACTCTACCGTCCCCTCGGATCTCACTAATCATGCCCCCACATACTCATGTTACTGAAAGGTACGCGGACGAGTGTGTAGAGGAGCAGCTTAACGCAGACAGGCCAAAGCGGGATCGCCGCCCCAGGGCCCTTTTCGACGCGTAGACGCTCATGCGGGACTGTATTTTAATAGAGTAGAGGATTTTAT
>JACLAB010000315.1_pt1 | contig 20573 bp, 13 predicted proteins | sample 8027921 | NCBI WGS metagenome assembly JACLAB01 (sample SAMN15725117, study PRJNA655200) | protist metagenome | isolation source: fluorescence activated cell sorting (FACS) single amplified genomes of... | place: USA: West Boothbay Harbor, Gulf of Maine | collected 2000-07-19
CAGCCCCGGAGGAGGAGGAAGAGGAAGAGCAGGAAACGACGACGAGTGTAGAAAGCGACGAAACGGTCGTAACCGATGGTAGCAGCAACGCGTACGTGAAACAGACGTTCTCGATAACAGACGAAGCGGACGACGAGGAGCAAGACGCGATCGCGCGAAAACTCGCGCTGGAGTTAGCCGTGGAGGCGGATAACACGAGAGCGAAGGATATTCGCGTGTTGCAAGTGTCCAAGGCGGTGTTTTACGCGAGGTACGTCGTTTTAGCGACGGCATTTAACCGTCCGCAAATGAGTGCGGTGACGTCGAAGATGAGAGACGTGGCGAATAACGAGACGTATAATTTGCAAGTTCCGAAAAATGTGGCCAATCAAGGCGATTGGACGTGCTTGGATTGTCGCGACGTCGTCGCGCACGTGTTCACGCCAACCGCTCGAACGTATTACGATTTAGAAGATTTGTACCGAGAATGCGACGAGGTGGAACTACCTTTCGAAACCGAACGAATGCACGACGGATTTTACGCCGAGGAAGATCAAGAGTTTTACGAGAACGAAGACGAAGACGAATCGGAGGATTTAGAGGACGAGTTTGAAATCAACTGGAGCGAAAAGTAGCGGAAATGCATATATACGTGCGCGCGCGCCTAAATCGAAATTGACGATAACTGTGTGATCCTCGTTCGCGATTTTTTTATTTAGTGTTGTTGTATATGAAACACACACAGTTACAAGTACTACTACATATACTACCTTCTAAAATTACACATTGCTGCTCGATATAATTACACGCGCGCGCAATCAACAACAACAATAACAACGCAGAGACATTTTAATTCACATTTACATTTACGCGAACTCTCACCCGAACGTGTTCAACGCGCCTTGTTCCTTCTCCAAAAACGTCCTCAATCGTCTCGCGCTCACTCTCGCCGCCGCCGGCGCCCACATCTCCCCGTCTTCTTCCTCCTCTTTATTCCCGAGTTCTCTCCAACTCCCTTCCTTTTCCTCCATCGGATCGCTAAATCCCATCGGCACCTTCTCTAAAAATCCTCCCTCTTTCTCTCGCATATCTTCCGCCTCTCTCAGAATCCCACGCATAAACTTTTCCGCGTCCTCTTCGCTCGCCGCGCCTCTCTCCGTCGTCACGAGCAACACCCCGCCCAAGCGCGAATCTTCTCGACTGATCCTTGCCAACTGTCTCGCGATCGTTTGGAACGGAGGTTGCTTATCTCGCACCATCGCCACTGACTTTGGTTCCGCCAACGAGTGGTAAAAGTTCGTTTGCGCTAATCCGATGCAGTTCGCGCACGGTCTCTCCTTCTCTTCTTCTTCTTCCGACGACGACGCAGAGGACCCGAAATCCGGCGGGATGGCGATGGCGATTATCCTCTTGTACGGTTCGCACGAGGCGAGGAATTTAGAGCCCGATAACAAGAGGTTTCGATGTCCACGTTTCGAAAAGTGATTCATATTTTATCTTTTTATGCGTTTTCCGAGTGTGACGTTTTCGGGAAAAAAAAGCTCGCGCAAGAAGCACAAAACAAACGACGATGGTCGTCGTCGTTCACGTCCTCTTCGACGCTTTCCGATCGAAACTTTTGGACTGGTCGATGATGGCGATCGGGTTCCACCTCGTCTCGTCCAAATGGAAGCGAAAATCGGACGAAAAGTTGAAGGAGAAGCTGAAACATTTGGAAGACCGGCACAAGGCGGAACGAAACGCCGTCGTTCGGTTGCAACATCAGTTGAGGAATAAAGTGTTGACGGCGGATCAAATGAACGTTTCTTCATCGTCTTCGAGTTCTTCTCCGCAGCAGTTTGGCCCGGCGATTGCAGTCGCGCAGTCGTGTTTTAGTCGCAGAGCTGGGACGCCGAGGCAAGGCGGGTCGTTGGTAGAAACCGCGCGGTGTCGACTGCATTTCGATACGGAGTTTGTTCCGAAACGAAGCTTGGAAGGTTTGGACGAGTATTCTCACGCGTGGGTGATTTACGTGTTTCACGCGAACACGAACGCGTGCGGGACGAAGAATGGGGGCGCGGTGAAAGCGTTAGTCTCTGTGCCGAGGTTGAACGGGGAAAAGCGAGGGTGTTTGTCGACTCGGACGCCGCATCGACCGAGGCCGATTGGATTGAGTTTAGGGAGAGTCGTTAGCGTCGATTGGGAGCGGGGGGAAGTCACGCTCGGGGGAATAGATTTAGTCGACGGGACGCCGGTTTTGGATATCAAGCCGTACGTGCCGTGGTGCGATAGCGTGGCAGAAGCTACGGCACCGAAGTGGGTGACCAGAGCGATTGAAGGCGAGGAAGGAGGAGAACCGTTGGCGATCGGAGAGGTGAAATTCGCGAACCCGGAAGAGGAGACGAAAGAGAAGGTGAAGCGGGCGTACCAAGAACGGTTTGAAATCGATTCGAAGAAAGGTGGGAAAAAGAGGCGACCTTTGTACGAAAACGCGGAGGATTTTTTGGCGTTCGTCGTGGATACTTTGCGTTTGGACGTGAGAAGTACCAGGGAGAGAACGGCGAAAGTGGAAGAGAGAAAGTTTGACACGTACCGGGTGACTTTATGCGACGTGGAGGTGGCGTATGCGATTGGTAAAGAAGGCGATGGGGTGGTGACCATCGTCGATGCGGTGGCGGTAGAGCCGAGCGTTATTCCCGGGAACGCGGATTTAGATCGACCGGCAATTACGAGGGACGATAACGATAAGTATTTCAAGAAGAAAAAGTAGAGATGACGGTGGGTGAGAGTACCAGTAAAAAGTAGACTTACACAGCGAAGTATCAGTAGATTTAGTTTTAGTTTTTTTTATGTGTGAGATGATGAAGCTTCGTCGATTAAATTACAATAACATCGTGCTCGGATCTTCCATGTACGATTTAAAGGCGCCGAGCCATTTGGCACCGTCCGCGCCATCTACTGCTCTGTGGTCGCAACTCAACGTCGCCGACATCACGTTTGTTTCTTTATACATGCCTTCCTTGGTTTTCACGATTTCTTTTCTCGTCCCGCCGACGGCTAAAATGCCAGCTTGCGGCGGATTGACGATAGCCGCAAATTGCTTGATGCCAAACATGCCGAGATTGGAAACTGTAAACGTGCCACCGGAGACGTCTTTACCTTGCAATTTTCCCATTTTCGCTTTCTCAGCTAAGCTCTTGACCTCGCTCGAAATACCTCTCAATCCCAGACAACACGCCGAACGCACGACGGGGACCATCAACCCTTTATCCGTTTGTACCGCCACGCAAACATCCGCGAGTTTGTATCGCCTCACGTGCGTCTCCATCCAACTCGAGTTGACTTCTGGCACCGCTCTCAACGCCGCCGCCGACGCTTTGACGACGAAATCGTTCACGCTAATCTTCTTGCCGTCTTTTTCCTTCTCTAACAACGCATTCATTCGCGCGCGAGTGGCATTTACCGCGTCCATGTTCACGTCCACGGTGAGATAAAAGTGTGGCACCGTTTGCTTCGATTCTGTGAGCCTTTTTGCGGTTATTTTCTTAATCGTAGAAACTGGCACCTCTTCGTATTCAGGGAAATAAATAGACGCGTCGAATTCTGCTCCCGCCGGAGAGGATTGCTCTTGCTGCGTGGAAGCTTTCACGTTGGCAGCCCCACCACTGGCGACGTACTCCAACACGTCTAAATTTGTCACTCTCCCATTCGGACCTCTCCCTCGGATCTTCGTATAATCCACGCCTTTTTCGAGCGCCGTCTTCCTCGCCAGCGGCGAAATGAACACCCGAGTTTCGTTCCCACTCCTCGACGCGAACGACGAGGAAGAAGAGGAAGAAGAAGTGCTCGCGCCCGCCGACGCCCCGGCTCTTTCTTCTTTCTTTTCCTCCGGCGCCCGCCCCGTCTCCTCTGCCTCGCTACCGCTATCGCTACTACCGCCGCTATTATCGCCTCCTCCTCCTACTCCTCCTACTCCTCCTCCTCCAACGTAATCCTTAAAACTCTCCACGTCTTTCTCTTCCTCCACCATGACTAACAGAGGCGTCCCGACGTCCACGTCTTCCCTCCCGCCTTCGATTAAAATCTTCGCCACGTACCCGTCCTCCATCGATTCCATCTCCATCGTCGCTTTGTCCGTCTGAATCTCCGCGAGAACGTCCCCGGCGGAAACCTGCTGCCCTTCTCGCACGAGCCAAGACGCGACGCCGCCTTTCGTCATCGTTGGCGACAGCGCCGGCATCGCGATCTCTTGGAACGGTGGAAGACTCGACGACGAGGAGGAGTACCATCGTCGTCCGAATCGTAATCGTCGTCGTCTGACTTCCTCGTCGTTCGTTGTCGTCGACGAAGACGACGACGATCGGGGAAAACGCAAAGACGAAGAAAATCCCGAAGACGAAGAAAAAGAAGAAGAAAACAGACGTCGATTAAGCCCAAAAACGCTCTCTTCGACGAGAAGAAGAGAAGGGTTCAACCAGCGAGAACTCGTCAGCGCGCGTCGAACCAGCTCTCGCGCGTGGCGAGAAGAAGAGGACGACATTTCGTTTTTAATGTGTTTGATTTAATGCGCGTCGCGCGTGCAAATTTTCTTAAGAGTGTGGGCTCTAGATCTTCCACGAAAAGGGCTTAAAAACAGTAAAAACTGTTTGTTTGATATAAGCTTTGCGCGCGCGGATGTTATCGATAGATTAAATCTAAGTTCTAAAAGCTAAGGTTCTAACAGCGATGCTCTCGTTTTTACCGCTCTTTCTCTCTTTCTCTCTCACTCTTACTCTTCTTCTGCGTCTTCAGTTCTAGCTTTGAAGGTGAAGAGCTGCGCGGCGAGCGCTCTCGAAGAAGAAGAAGGAGCCGTTCGCGAATTGCCCGGAACGCCGCGGCGCGAAGTCGATTCGTCGTCTCGTTTTCGTTCGAAGTACCTGCCGAGAGGCGCGGTGAACGACTCGCGCTGAAGTTTTTCGGCGAGCTTTTTTGCTCGGAGTTGGTCCATCGTGAGGGTGGGCGCGTCGTCATCGATTTTCTCGTCGCGTTTGGTGGGGGGGTCGCTTTTTGATCCGCCGCGTTGACCGCGACCGCCTCTTCCTCCGCGGCCGCCGCCGCCTCCTCCCCTTTGACCGCTTTGCGCTCGAACGTCGTCGTTTTGTGGCGGAGGTCGCGAGAGCTTCTCGAGAATTTTTGAACGCTCTTTCTTCGCTTGGATTTCGTGTTGCCGCTTTCGTTTTTCTTCCGATAGCGCGTTTGCGTTCTCTTCTTTGTTGTTCGATCCTCGCTTGTTTCCATCGGGCAGACTCGGTTTCGCGCGTTGTTGCTTCTTTTGTTGTTGTTGGTGGTGGTGGTGGTGGTTCGACGATGCGACAGGTGGTGGCTGGGAAAGTGCTGTTACTCCTCTTTTCGGAGGGAGTTTCGGTTTTGCTCTCGCCGGCTGCATTTCCTCTTCCTCTTCTTCTTCTTCTTCTTCTTCGCAGTCGTCCTCATCGTCCTCCTCGCGCTCTACCGCGCGCATTCTGTCTCTCCTCAACTCTTTCCTCGCCTCTTTTTCTCTCCTCATCCTTTCCATCTTTTCTTTTCTCTCCTGCTCTTCCTTTTCCTTCCTCTCCTCTTCCTCTCTTGCTTTTCTTTCTCGTTCGAACTCCTTCCATGCCTTCGCGTCGAACGGCTGAAACTTTGGCGCTTTACTGACATCGCCCAACGAAAACCCATCGTCGGCGAACCGACTCGCCGCTTTCATCCGCATCTTCTTCTCAAACTTTTCCTTTAATCTCTCGACTTGGCCGCCTAGAACTTGAAAATTCGCGTCCGTATCCGCAAACGCCACGTAATGCTCGTTCGTTCCCACCACAGAACTACCACTACCACCATCACCGCAAGGTCCAAAAGCCACTTTCAAATCTCGCACCAAAACCTTCGTCCCCGGCATCAACTGCCTCTCCCACCGCGACGGCGCTCGGTCCACCTTCGACCATCGCACTCGTTCGAGAACGTCAATCTCCGAATACCCATCCGTCATCCTCACTTTCAACATTCTCTTATTATTCGTAGTCAGCATCTTCTCCGCTCGCTCCTCCCAGTTCGCGTCCTCGTCGTCGTCGTCCGCGTAATCCTCCATCGAGAGTTCGTTCGCTTTCTCGCTCTTCTTCGCCTGCGACACGTCCTTCGCGTCCACGACTTGCCACACGAGTGGACCTTTCAAAGCATCCCCCCGAAGAGTATTCAAAGCGGCTCTTCTGTTCGGTATGGACGGTAAGAATAACGGCTCTTCTTCATCGTCGTCGTCGTCGTCCTCGTCGTCCTCGTCGTCGTCCTCGTCTTCTTCGAGGAAATCTGTGCTCAATAACGCGCGTTCGATGGCGTTCGCGTCGTCTCTTTCTCTTTCACCTTCTTCAAACGACACTTTTTTCCCCAACAACTTCTTCTTCAGAACCTCCTCCTCTCTCAACCGCCAACCTCTCGCGAAAAGCGTCGAGAACACCGAATCATCATCCATTTTTCTTCTTCTTCTTCTTCTTCCGCGCGTTTACGTTCTCTCGCGAGAAGAGCGTTTAAAGCATCGTGGGGTTCACGCGCGGGGCGCTTTCCTATTCTTTTTCTGAAGCAAAATCCGCCACTTTTTTCCCCAACACGTCGGCACCTTTTTTTTAATAGACATATCTATCACCTACACATGGTTCGAACGACGAACGCTCGCTCGTCGAAACGATCGGCACCACCTTCGGTGACGCCGACGCCACCGGCGATGCTCGCGCCAGATTCCGACGAGGACGATGATTATTCCGACGACGATGCGACGACGACGACGACGACGAGGCGCAACACGACTTCAAATTTCAAAATTCGAACGACTTCTACCGGTAACGACAAATACAAAGGATCGGGAGGATCAAAAGGCGGCAACGGCGTGCCCTCTTTACTGGTAGCAATGCTCGTGTTCTTCGTCGTCCTCGTCGGCGTGGTTTTACAAGCGAGAGAGGTTTCAAAAATCGCTCGATCGATGCGCGAGGAAGGCGAGAAGAAGTTGGCGTTGGATCCGGTGAAGAGAGAGGTGCAACGACTGCGCGAGAGCGCGGAACTGGAGACGAAGGAGAACAGGAAGACGTTTTGCACGAAAGAAGAGATGGAGAAGAAGGTGAAAGAATTGATGGTTTTGGTGAAAGAGAGTAGCGATAGAAGTAGTGGTAGTTTGTCGTCGACGTTGGACGATCGCGCGACGAAAGCGGAGCTCGCGCGGTTGACGAAAGAGATGGAGGCGGTGAAGAAAATCATAAACGAGGATAAGCCGTGGGATCAAGAGATGCAGAAGACGATAGACGCGTGGTACGAAACCAGCAGTGGTGGTGGTGGTGGTGCCGGGAAGAAGAAGAAAGGATGGTTTGGCGGCGGGAAAGGTAAAGTTCCGTCGTCGCCGCCGTGGACGGCGAAGGACGAGGAGATCGAAAAAGCGACGGAACAGTTGAGAGCGGATATGGAGGATGTGAAGTTGAAATTGGCGAAGAAAGGTTTGTCGACGCAGACAGCCATGCAAAGAATGACGCACGCGTTGGCGGATAAGACGGGATTGGTGGATTACGCGAGCGTTCACGGTGGCGGGAGAGTGTTGAAACACTCGACGTTGTCCCCGTTGGTCGCCCGAGAGAGCGGGCCGATTACCGCGCTGTTGATGTATTTTCGAGGGAAAGCGGCGCCGCACCCGAAATCGAACGAATGGTTGTTGAAACAGACGTTAGAACCACCGGGAGATTGTTTAGCCCTGAGAGGGACGAAAGGGTACGTGGATGTGCAATTGAAGGAGAAAATTACGGTGTCGGGATTTACGTTGGAACACGTAAACCCGTTGATTGCGTACGATCGATCGTCCGCGCCGAAAGAGGTCAAATTAGGCGCCTGGGGTATGTTTCCGAAAGTGAAGAAAAGTAGCGCTAACGATGATAGCAACGATAACAACGTTAAGAAAATGTCGTGGAAATACGAGGAGTTTGGAAACTTCACGTTTGACCCGACCGTCGCGGATGGCGTGACGACGTTTACGTTTAGCGAGGACAAGATAGTTGGCACGACCGATCGCGTGCGCTTTTCCGTGGACTCTAATCACGGTAACGCGAAGTGGACGTGCGTGTACAGGTTGAGAGTCCACGGAAGCAATAAATGACGACGAGGAGGAGGAAGAATACAAGAAAAGAGGACAAACTATGAGTGTTTTTTTTCTCGGAGACGAGAAACGCTCTCGTCGTGTAAAAGATGATATATACTTTTTTTAATGCGCACGCGAATGATACTTACGTATATATTTTAACAAAAGCGCTCTGTCAAATCACAGACCCCACACGCACTCAACGAGAACGTTTCTCTCTATTCATATAAGATGTGTGTCTGCTAGAGTAAGTAAGTTTATTTGCATTACAATGCGGTTTATTTTATTATAAGTATATACTCGTACAAAAAATTTCTCGCGTCGTGCTCTCGCGCGTTCTTCTTCTTCTTCTTCTTCATTTTTTAAAACAAAGCCGTCTTCTTCATTATGCGAAAGAACTCCTCCTCGTTCACCTCCCCATCTCCATCTCTGTCAGCCTCTTCGATCATCTCTTGCAACTCCTCGTCCGTCATCGTCTCCCCCAACTCTTTCGCTACCCTCTTCAAATTCTTGAACGAAATCTTCCCGGTATCGTCGTCGTCGAACAGTCTAAACGCTTTCAATATTTCCTCCTTGCCGTCTCGCTCGCCCATCTTCGCCGTCATCAGTTTCAAAAAGTCCTCGAACGTAATCGTCCCGGATCCGTCCTTATCCACCTCGTGCATCATTTTTGCAATCTCCTCTTTCTTTGGTTCAAATCCGAGCGCGCGCATGGATACTTTCAGCTCTTTCGCGTCGATCGTTCCCGATCCGTCCGTGTCGAATAAATCAAACGCCTCGCGGATTTCTTGCTTTTGTTCTTCGGTTAATCCGGTTGAAGTTGAATTCGTGCCTTTTTTCGCCTGTTTTTTTTTTTCAAAGAGAATTCAGAAATATATGTGAGAAATAATAGAAGAGTCCATTTTTGTTGCAAAAGCACACACACAGACACACACACACACAGAGAGAGAGAGAGAAAGAAAGCATCGAAACGATCTCGTTCTTCTTCTCTCTCTTCTTCCCAAAAGCAAAAGAGAAGGGAAAATTAGGGGAAGAAGAAGAAAAAAAAAGAAAAGAAGTCCGTTGACTTTGAAAAAAAAAAAGAAAAACTGCGACTACACGACTACACGGCGCGTCTCTCTTCAAACGCGTTTGCGCGAGAAGAAAGACGCGAGCCAAAAGCCGGGGCAGATGGAAGATATAAACGCCAAGTCGTCGCGCACCATTCTTTTTGCTTCTTCTTCTTCTCTACTAATTCTAGTGTGTGTGTATTTATGCGTGTGTAATTTCTCTCTGGTATGTGAATGAATGGCGACTTTTCCCGAAAGAGGTTCGAGTAAAAAAAAGAACCGAGAGAGAGAAAAAAATTTGAAAATCGAATCGACAGCCACATCTCAAAACGAGAAAAGAAAAAAAAGAGGAAAAACTCATCATCGGTTTGTTCTTTAAACGCTTCACTTCTTTGTGCAGAGAAGACAGAGAGAGAAGAACATATAATGCCACCGAAGAAGAAAGGAGCCGCCGACGTCGTCGCCACCGGTGGTGGTACTGGTGGAGATGCAAACTTGAAGCAAAAATCACCGGCGGAGTTTTTCCAGGACAACAAAGGCATCGCTGGATTTGAAAACGCCGGGAAATCGCTGTACACGACGCTGAGAGAGTTCATCGAAAACGCGCTGGACGCGGCGGAACAGATTGGGGTTTTACCGCAGGTGGACGTTTTGGTGGAAGAGGTGACGCTGACGCAGTACGAGACGATGATTGGGTTGGACGCGCACGTGAGGAAGGACGATACTTTGTACGATGATTTTGAGACGGAGAAGGCGAAAGCGAAACGGTTGGAGAGAGAAGCGAAGGTGGAGATGCAACAAGAGAAAGCGGCGGCGGCGGGGAACGCGGGCAGAGGAGGTAAAAAAGGAGGAGGTGGGCGCGGCGGCGGCGGCGGCGGCGGGAACGCGAGCTCGAAAGGCGACGAGAAGAAGTCGTACTTTAAAATCACCGTGAAGGACAACGGGAAAGGTATGGAACACAACGACATACCGAACATGTTGGGGCGGGTGTTGTCCGGGACGAAGTACGGGGTGAGACAAACCAGAGGGAAGTTTGGCTTGGGATCGAAGATGGCGTTGATTTGGTCGAAGCAAACGACCGGGTTGCCGATTCGAGTGAGGAGCGCGCAACCCGGACAGAAATTTGTATCGGAATACGTCTTGGATATCGACATCGAGAAGAACGCGCCGAACGTGCACAAGGAGGAGAAGAAACCAAACACGACAAACTGGCACGGCGCGGAGTTGTCCGTAACGATTGAGGGGAATTGGACGAGTCATCGACAGTACGTGTTGGCGTATTTGAGACAGTTGGCGATTGTGACGCCGTACGCGGCGCTTGGGTTCCGGTACATCTCTTCGCACGCGGCTGGGAGCGCGGCGGCGAGGAATCAGGACATTCAGTTACACTTCGCGAGACGCGCGGAAGTTATGCCGCCGTTACCGAGAGCGACAAAGTATCACCCGAGCGCGGCGAAGGAAAATCAGTTGTTGGTGAAAGATTTGTTGTCGAATACGAAAGAGAAGACTTTGAGTGGGTTTTTCAACAAAGAGTTCACGTGCATTAATCGCGAACACGCGAACCGATTGGCGAGAGAATTAGGGGCGGGATTTTCTGCCAGCATGAATCCGAAGAACGTTTCAGACAAGCAAGGCGCGAGAATTCAGCAGCTGTTGGCGTCGGCGAGATTTTCGGATCCAAGCGGCGACTGTTTGTCGCCCGCGGGGGAGTACAACTTACGTTTAGGGGTCATGAAGGAGCTCGGCCCGGATTGGATCGCGTCGTACGCGTCACCCGCGTTGGCGTGTGGTGGCCACCCTTTGATCGTAGAGGCGTGCGTGAGTTTAGGTGGGAGAGACGTGAAACCTGGATTTAACGTCTTTCGATTCGCCAATCGAATTCCGTTGTTATTCGAAGGTGGCGCCGACGTCGCGACGAGGTGCGTCCAGCGTTTGAATTGGACAACCTATAAAATCGACAAGAACAACGATAAGATTGGCGTTTTTGTCTCCATCGTATCCACGAAAATTCCATTCAAAGGTACGTCTAAAGAATACATTGGCGATGAAAACGCGGAAATCGCCGAGGCGGTTGATAAAGCCATCAAACAGTGCGCGTCGCAGTTGCGAGGTAAAATCGTTCGCGCGCAAGCGTTGAAAGATCGTCGCGCGAGGAAGAAGGCGCTGACGAAATACGTGCCGGACTGTTGCAACGCGATTTTCACCATGTTAGCGTCCGCCGCGGATGCGGATACGTTACCGCACAAAAGAGCTAAGAGTTACGACGAGAAAGAAATGTTATGGCCGGTGGATGTTGAGTGGGAGGAGGAAGCGACGCAAAAAGCGCGAACGAGAGAGATCACGGCGGAAATTTTACAAAGACGGTTAGAAGAGTGCGTAGAAAAGATCGATAACGAAGAAGCTTTGGAATTTTCCATGCAACAAAACAAAGACGGATTGAAACAGGACGTGTTCTTGAACCCGTTCAGCAGTTTTGCGCACGAGTACGAACCAGAGCTTCGTCTGGGCGAGAGCGGCGTCGCGTTTCGTTTGTTGAAGAAAGCACGATTGATTGCGTAAAACTTTTTAGCTACATAAACCATTATAATAATATTGATCACAAACAAACACTACTAATAGTTATATATGTATACAGAGCTCTATGATGACACCAATTCCAAAGTCCTCCTTTTTACCACGCGCACGGCGCGTATTTGGTCGGGTTGATGTAGTTTTCGTATCCCCATCTCGTTTCAATCGCAAACGGCTCCGAAATCTGCCCCGGACCATCCGCGGTAATTTTCGAGATTTGAAACTTGTTCATCATCTGCTTATCTCTCATCACGCAACTCAACAGCGCGGATTTCAACAACTTCTCCGCCTCTTCTTCCGTCATTTCCTCCTTCCAACTCTCCCTAAACAGCGGTCTCGCTAAATGGTTCCCGAACCCGGTCGCCACGTGATCGTCCACGTAGTGCTGCCCAATCATCCCTACGCACCCTAAAAACGGTTTTTTTTTCCACGTAATCCCATCCAGAGACGACCAATGAGTTCCACAGCGGGTCAAACTTGTTCCGTCGGTTATACATCACCCGAACGAGGTAGTTATAAATCTCCTTCGGCGTTCTCGGACAATCGTCGTCGTGGCAAAAATCCGTCATTTCCAACTCATCTAACAAGGTTGAGATGTAATCGAAATCCGACAACTCTCCGGTAAACCCGACGACCGTGTGTTTTCCTACTATCTTCATGCGTTCGATGTTTTTATACCTTTTGGTCGACCCGTAACACGCGAGCGTATCGCACGCCATCAAGACGCCGTCTTTGTATTTAATCGCGAGAACGGATGTGCCAGTCACGTACGGCGTTCTGTTATTTTTGTACCGTCGCGGTAGTTAAAGCGAAAGAGAGAAAGAGGGAGAGAGATAAAATGGTGAGCATTTCTTAAACATTCCGTCGACATCGACCGAGACGAGAGGCGAAAACGAATTCGCGTCTTTCCTCTCTCTCTCTGGTTTTTTAATCGAGATCGCAAAAACCAACACGTCCAGCGCGCGCGAGAGAGCGCGCGTTCACGAAACGACGCGTCTCTTAATCTCTCTCTCAAACAGCGAGAGAACAAAAACGAAGAAGAAAGAAGATGGAAAAGAGAGACACGATTATTAAAACGAAGAAGTCAAAAAAGCACGACGCACTGCGTTCGAGTCATCGGTCCGCTCGTTCTCGGATCGATCGCGAACGGTCTCCCGAAACTTCCCTTGGCGTTGTGCGGGACGTTTTTGCGCGATTCGTACTCTCGAGCGACTTCGGCGTCGTACTGCGGGTCCACGCCGCGCGGGACGACGCCGGGGCCGATCGATGCCGAGTGCGACGTTCGCGAGGGGAGCATATTATTCTTTTTGTTATTAGTATCGCTGCGCGCTGCGCTCTCTCTGAGTGATGCTCTTTATTAAACGTTTTTGCGCGCATGCACTCGAACGTTTTTCCCGAAAAACCCTAAACCCCTAAACCCTAAGCACGTAAAATTCTCTCTCTCTCGTACTTCTAGCGCTTTCTCGAGTGCGCGACAAAGTTCACCCACTCTCGAAGAAGAAGAAGAAGAAGAAGAAGAAGATCTTCTCTCTCGAAGCGATACTAATAATAACAATGGTCGCTTCGTCTGCTTCTTTTCCTCGTCGAAAGGAAGAGGAAGAAGAAGAAGACGCGCACTACGAAGACGAGGAGTTCGCGCCGATGGATGCCTCCTCGCCTCGGTTTGGAGAACGAGGACGACAAAAGGACGAAGAAAACGCGAAGACTGCTGCGAGCGAGAATAACAACAAATCAAACATGGGAAGCAGAAAATCGTCCGCGCTGGAAGAATTGAACCAAGACGGGTATTTTGGATCCGCGGACGGGAACTGGATCGAGGACGACGCCGCGCCGTTGGTGTTGATGCAAAAGAGCAACACGATGGATGCTCCGACGCTGAAGGAAGATATGCGAGAGTTGTGGAGATTTTACGGGAAGAAGATCGTGGTGTCGGCGCTGGCGGTTGGGATTTTGATCGCATCGATCGCGATTGTTTCGATGCAGACGAGCGAACGGTCGCCGAATAGCAGCAGCGATACGTATAAAAAATCGCCGTGGGCCGGGTTCGACGTATCGCCGGCGGAGTTGCGATGGTATTGGGGATATAAGTGGGAGCGGATTCGGAGCGAGTGCGCGATGCCAGAAGCGCCGTACGAGACGGACGACATCGCATTTTCGGACGAGGACGGGAATGAAATCGATGATATTTTGGGGAAGAGAGAAGGGAATCGAGTGAATGGGATGGTGGAAGGGATATCGCCGGACGAAGAGGCGATGTTCGCGGGCACGGAGAGATCGAGACGAAGGGCGTTGGATATGATATTTTCGAACGAGAAAAGATGTCCATTGGAAACTATTCAGTGTGGATTTAGCGGCGCGGTGAGCGTGAAAATGCAATCGTTCGGGACGTGCGCGATTGTCGGCCCGGCTATTTATAAAGGGATGAACATGGGACCGAAGATTGATCAGCACGACACGGTGATTCGACTAGCGAGTATGCCGAACGAAAAGTTTAAGAACGATTTAGGCGCAAAGACGAGCGTAATTTACGCGACCGGGGAGCAAACGAACGCGGACGATAGCTACACGCCGTTTGGACCGGTGAATTCTAAAACCGCGGTCAGGGATGGGTGGGTTCCAGATAAATTTTGGATCGTGGAAGACGAGAAGCACCAAGAAGGGGAATTGGACGGAGTCAACGCGCACGACGGTAAACCGGTGTTGTGGGTAAACAGACCGTTTCCATCCGCGACGAAGCGGAACTACGATTCTGATTTACAAACCTTCGACTTCCGATTTTTCGTGAACCGAGTATTAGCCGCCGCGCACGAAAAGGAAGACATGAGCGAAGCCTGGTTCACGTTGGGCGCCGACGACGATATTCCAGACACGTACAAAACCCAAGACCACTACGCGTTACTCTTCAACGTCATGTTCTCTGGTTTATGCGAAAGCATTCACGTGTACGGATTCGGATACCGCCCATTGAACGCCGACGACGAAGCGAGCGCGGTACCCCAGGCGTATTACGACGATAACCCGGCGACGAAAGCGCACTTCGCGTTGTTATCCGATAGTTGGAACACGGCCAAACGAGACGCTTTGTTAGCGAAAGCGTTGATGACGAACAATACCATTTGTTCCTACGGCGCGAGTTAATATACATTTAATATATTTAATGTATGAGCAGTAGTCAAAAAGAGCAGATTTTCTTACCTCGCGTCCCCTCTCGCACCATCTCAAAAGAGCACTCTTCGTTTAACGCGAGATCGTCGCGTTCGCGCGCGCGCGCGCGTCTCTCTCTCTCGTGTCGTAAAAGAATGTTGTTATAAAACTGAGCAGTTTTTCTTCATTAGATGCGACGCGCAAGTTCAACACTCCCCGTCGTTTTTCGAGCAGCAGCGGCGGCAGCGGCGGCGGCAGCTATAAAAAATCCAACCCCGGCATCGCAGATGATGCGTTTTTCCGCTTCTTCCTGTCATCATCATCATCATCAATCGCGCGTTCTCTCGGGAAGTTTGTGCACCAGTTCAACGACTGCCGCCAACGGAAGAAGGACATCGTCTCCGTCGCTTTGTTTTAAAGCGAGAAGAAGCGCGTCTTCTTTTGGTGGTAACGGTGGTACAAACAACGACAACAATAACGACGACGGCATTCTTCTTCGTCCGAGGAGGCGCGCGACGACGACAGCTAAAGGCATCGCGAGCGACGCCGGCGAGTATTCGACGGAAGAGGAGAAAATGCAACTCAAATCCCTCCCGAAAAATGCCTTCATTTTAGGCATCGAGACGTCCTGCGACGACACCGCGGCGGCGATTGTCACGAAATCAGGTCACGTAGTTTCGCAAGCGATACGGTCGCAAGTGTCCATACACGAAGAGTGGGGCGGGGTGGTGCCGACTTTAGCGAAAGAGGCGCACCAGAACGCGATCGATGACGTCGTGGAGGAGTGTTTGAGCAAAGCGGGCGTGACGGATATCGGGAAGGAAGTGAGCGCGGTGGCGGTTACGGTTGGCCCTGGATTGTCCATGTGCTTGAGAGTTGGGGTGAGAAAAGCGCAGAAGATTAGCGGGGAATATGGAATACCGATTGTTCCGGTGCACCACATGGAAGCGCACTGTTTAGTGGCGAGAGTGAAAGAGGAAGAATGGAACGACGGCGTGAGGGAAGCGAACGCGAAGAACGAATCGATTGAAAAAGATACGGCGGCGGCGGCAGCAGCAACAGGGGTTGCAAAGTTTCCATTCGTCGCGTTACTCGTGAGTGGTGGGCACAACGTGTTGTTAAAAGTAGAAGGTGTGGGGAAATACACGATATTAGGTCAAACGTTAGACGATGCCATAGGTGAAGCGTACGATAAAACCGCGCGACTTCTCGGTTTACCAGTCGGCGGCGGTGGTGGCCCGGCGTTGGAAAAGCTCGCCAAAGAGTACGAAGAAACAGTTTTAGAGCCGAGGCGAGAACAGGCGAGAAAGGAAACCGAACGAGAAGCGCACATAACGGATGAGGTGTTTGAGAAAATCGTGCAAAAAAAAGTAAAGAATCCAATCAGATTTACGGTCCCGTTGCGAAAACGCAAAACGTGCGATTTCAGTTTCGCCGGATTGAAAACCAACGTTCGATTGGCCATCGAAAAGCACCTGGGCACAGTCGTCGACGAGTCGAAACCGGAACAGAAAATATTACCATCCGAAGATTGGGACGGCATCGAAAACCGCGAAACGCGCGCTGCCATCGCGCACGCGTTCCAAACCGCCGCGGTGACGCACCTCGAAGACCGCGTCCAACGCGCTTTAGAATGGGTCGAATCCGACGGCGTCGCGCCTACGTGCCTCGTCGTCGCCGGTGGCGTCGCCGCGAACCAGAAAGTCCGGAACAGCTTGCTCCGAATAGGCACCAACCATTCCATCGACGTCGTCTTCCCAAAACCTTCCTGGTGCACCGACAACGGCGTCATGGTCGCCTGGGCCGGCATCGAAAGACTCAACCTCGCCGTCGGCGTCGAAAAACCCGTCCCGCGAGACGCCGACGCGTTCCTCAAAGACGAACGAGACCGAGACGTCGAGGTCAACTTAAAGCCGAGATGGCCGTTGGGTGAGATGGACGACAGAGCGATCGGCGAGGTGAAGAGCTCGAAAGTGGCCAAGATGTCCAAACCTTTAGGTACTTGAAACAAAGTGTAAAAATAGTAGTAAAAATGCAACTCTTTTTGCACTTTTTTTTTCTCAAATCTCCGAAGAAAAAACCGGCGGCGGTCACTAAACATCATCACGAGGCACGCCATCAACGCTTTCTCTCGCTCTCGCGGCGGCGTTGGTATAAGCGGCGGCGGCGGCTGTGCGAGTCGCCGCTGCTGCCGCGCTCCGACGATTCAGACGACGATTCAGACGACGACGACATCGGCGGCTTTCTTAAACGCCAAAGGTGGCAGCAGCAGCGCTTCCGATTCAAAGTCTTCCCCGGGGAAAAAAAGCGCGAGAACGACGGGGGCAGTCTTTTTGCTGCGATCGATACGACGCGTTTCGTCGACGACGATTTCTCTGAGTCTGTCGAGACGCTTCATGAAAACCACCACCGCGATTAAGTCGTCGTCGTCGTCGTCGGAGACCCCCATCTTTGGTCCCCGGGACGCGATGAATGGATTAATAAAATCCCAACCGACGCATTCGTTGGCGCCTCCGCCTGAAGTGACCATCGATTGGGAAAAATTTGAGAGCTATTTCGTCGCGCGGGGGATATCTATCGACCGGACGAAAGTGTCGAAAGCGACTAAAATACTGAGAGGGTATACGCTGGAAGAACGAGGCGTGCAAGACGTGGTGATGGACGCGGAGGACGAGCGGAGGAGGATTGTTTTGTTGAAGCGAGAGTGTTGCGAGAGCGGCGGAAGCGGCGACGCGGCGGAAGCGGTGGCGGATTTTTTACCGGAGGAGGTGAGGAAGAGGTTAGAGGAAGAAATTGGAGTGTCGTTGAAGAATGATGAAGCGGTTGTTAAGGAGCATAGGATAACACTAGATTATAAGTATCACACGGCAGATTACGTTTTGAAACAGTTACTGCCGAACGGGATGGAGACGCCCAGCGCGTTTGAACAGGTCGGGCACGTGGCTCACGTAAATTTGAGAGAAGAGTTTCTACCCTATAAATATACGATTGCAAAGGTCATCGCGGATAAAAATCCGAGAATTCGAACGGTGGTGAATAAAGTAGGGGCAATCGATTCGATGTTTCGAGTTCCGAATTGGGAATTGTTATACGGTGACCCGGATTTGAAAGCGACGGTGAAGCAACACGGGTATTCTTTCGAGGTGGATTTTGGTAAAGTCTATTGGAATTCGAGATTGGAGACGGAACACAAACGGCTGGTGGACGTAGAATTTAAGAGAGGTGAAGTGATTGTAGATGCCATGGCCGGGGTTGGGCCGTTCGTTGTTCCAGCCGTAAAAACGAAAGGATGTCGCGTCTACGCGAGCGATTTGAATCCAGACTGTTTCGAGATGATGCAAAAGAACGTAAAATTGAACAAGATTGAAGATTCAGTAAAGTTGTACAACATGGACGCGAGAGCGTTTATCAAATCATTGTTAGCACCTTCGGTGGGAACGAGCAGCGGTAGCGCACCCGAGGAGATGTGGGCAAGCAAACTTTCCGAGTACGAGCGAGAGTTGAAAAAGTTTCGAGAGAAGACCGCTGACGAAAAAGGAAACGAAGACGAGAAAGAAAAAGATACGAAGAAATCAGAAAAGAAACGCAAACGATTAGAAGACACGTCGGTACCAAAACCAAACTGGTCGACCATGACTACGAGCCAGGGAGAGGACACGCATACACCCCCGAGCGGAGCTACATTCGATCACATCGTCATGAACCTCCCAGCCACCGCAGTGGAGTTTCTCGATTGTCTCAAACACTCGTTCGATCGATCGACTTGGGCGAATAAAAAACTTCCAACTGTTCATGTGTATGCGTTTCGACCACCAGGGCATACCGATCAAGACGTCATTTCTCGTGCAGAAGGTCACCTGGGATGTCCAATTAAAAACGCGAAGGTGTTTGAGGTTCGCGACGTCGCGCCGAACAAAGCGATGGTTTGCGTCTCGTTTCAGATTACGGAAGAACAAGCTTTTGGTACGCCTTAGTCCGCCTTAGGTAGCACATGTGATGACAACACTTGGAACTGTACAATAGCAAATTACAATATTTAGAAATACATAAAATACATACACAACAAAGTTGTTGGCTAGAGCACTAAATCTCCTCTTGAAGCAACTCGCGCGGCATTCGGAAGGTTTTTAAAACTACCAATGAAGGCGACGTGTGCGTCTGGGCGACAAAGTACGACTTCTGCACCTGATCTCGTCTTATTTTTCGCGTTGTATTCCTCGAGAATAGCCGTCCACGCGGTATTCGATGGATCGATGTAGATATCGTCGTCTTTATCCTTCTTCTTTTTGCCTTCGTCTGATGATGAGGCGACAACGCTTGCGAATTTTAATGTTGCGCCTTTAGGTAAAACCTTTCGAGCTTCTTCTACAGCAGCATATTCGTCCGCGTTTACGGATGACGACGACGTTATCGCAAAAAATTGGCATTCGCTCTTACTGTTAGAACCACCCAAATCGATCGTTGAGATGGTATTTTTCCCGTCGTCGTTTACTACGAGCGCGCAGTGTGGGATGCGTTTCCCAACGGCGAGAACGTTTGGATTTGTCGCCCTGACGCCTTTTGCGTATGAAAATCCAAGCTCCTCGTTGAGAAATTTCAACTTGAGCGTCTCTCCAGATGCACCACACAATCGTTTCACAGCTTCGCGACGATATTTACCAAGAGGGTTTCTCTTGTCGCTTTCGAGAAACACCGTCTGCATGCGTCCGGCGCTCAAAATTTTTTCAAAAGCAAACGATTTGAGCGCTTGGGGAACTGGCAACGCGTTGGACGCCGCAACGAGCGCATCGAGCGCGCGAGGTTCTAAACCCAAAGCTCTCGGTATCTCTAGAACGCGCTCGTAATTATTCACGCTCAACTGTTTGTTTTCTGAGGCTATTTTTTTTCGTTCCTTGACGTACGAGTTGAGCAGCGAAGAAGACAAAGTTTCGTTGTCTTCGTCCTCGTCGCGGTCGACGTCATCATCCCGTTCATTTTGTATCGCAATCGCAAGTTTCCACGCTAAATTGTGAGCGTCTTGAATCCCAGTGTTCATTCCAAATCCTCCAGCGGGAGGGAAAGCATGCATGGCATCTCCGGCGAGAATGATTTGTGGCGCTCGCTCGTCGTCAATCACGACATCCGCTACCGTCGCGTCCATCGTCCACGATTTTACGTCGAGTACTTCGATATCGTCCACCACCGAGGTGCTATTTTTGTCATCGTTAACACCACCGCTGATCGCCTTTCGAACAAACATCTCGCAATTACTCTTGGTAAACATTTCTTTAAAATCCTGAACGGGAGCGTGATACGGCAATTGCAACGCGAATTCGCCCTCGCGTAAATCATGCGCGACGACAACCCCTACGATGTCCTTGTTGAACACGAAATACAACATCGCTTCGTTGCCTTTTTCTTTAATTCTTTTCGCCAGCGCGCGACTGACAAAGTGAATGTTCCCTAAAGTTTGCGTCGGGAACATTTTTGTCTCGTCCTTTGCTTTCGCGCCTCCACTACTATTCTTATTCAATGTTCTCGCCACCATCGAACTCGCTCCGTCGCACGCGACGACGTATTTCGCCTCTAACACTTTACCCGATTTCAAAGTCACTCGGCACCTATCCTTTCCAACGCTACCACTACCGCTACCGCTGCTATTTTTGCTACCATTACTACTGCTACTACTACTAATCCTCTCTATTCGAACAACCTCGTCACCTCTCACGAACGCATCATCATTGTCATTC
>JACLAB010011688.1_pt1 | contig 20557 bp, 9 predicted proteins | sample 8027921 | NCBI WGS metagenome assembly JACLAB01 (sample SAMN15725117, study PRJNA655200) | protist metagenome | isolation source: fluorescence activated cell sorting (FACS) single amplified genomes of... | place: USA: West Boothbay Harbor, Gulf of Maine | collected 2000-07-19
CGCGCGCGTGCGGATCGATGCCTGCTTGCTGATCGATGACACAATACACACGCGCTCGCGGAAGCGTGGCCGCCCGAAATGTTTTTGTCTCGAGAGGCTCTCGAAGAAGCATCGCCCTCACGTCAGCATGGCATCGATGCCCGGCTGGAGGCCTCGTATAGGTGGTCGTACTGCGAGTTCCTGAAGGACTCAGGAATAGAGCTCAAAATGTGCGGTTTTCTTCTTTCTCCGCCATCTCACGCCACTTGCGCACCCGCGAACCAAGCTCACGATACTTTCAATACTCCACATCTCTCAGGCCTCAATTGACGATTGCAACAGCATCGGTCTTTTGTCATCGTTTTTTTGCTAGCCATTCTCATGGGGCTCCAGCGAACGACCGATACGTGAGTGAAGCGTGACTTTTTTTTCTCCTTGAGTTCGTCCAGAACTGCGCGGCTCTCGTCAGCCCCATCTCTCTCGCTCGCTGACTAAAACCCCTTGCGTGTCATGCAGGTGGTCGCGACTGCGTGCTTGTTTCTGGCTGGAAAAGTTGAAGAGACACCCAAACCTTTAAACGAGGTCGTTCGCGTGTGTTACCTCGTGCAGCACAAGCACAAATACGAGAGCGCGCTCAAGCAGATTCACCAGAAGGTTCGACCCCCCAGCTTTCTCTTCGCCGCCTTGCATGACAAACGCGCGGCGCGAAAGTGAACGATCTGACCCTGCTGATTTCTTTCCCTCGTACGCCGCAAAGGATCATCTCGAGGAGCAACGAGAGAGAGTCTTGCAAGCTGAAAGGTTACTGCTCCACACACTCGGTTTCGACTTCAACGTCGAGCACCCGTATAAGCACCTCCTTCACCTGGCGAAACGGCTCAACCAGTCGCAAGACCTGCCCGAAGATAGCAGCCGCAGCCTGACGCAAGTGGCTTGGAACTTCGCGAATGATAGGTATGTCTATGCTCCATAGAGCACAACGCGCGATTGTCCTAATCGCAGCCGAGCCTCGGTGTGCTGACAGATTCTTCCCACGACGTTCCTCGCAGCCTCCGAACGACGCTGTGCCTTCAGTTTTCTGCCTCTGACATCGCAAACGCTGTCCTTTATCTTGGTAAGGCCACGCTCTACAATAAAGCCTCCGATCTCATATTCTTCCCTATTTCACATCGCTCACTCACGGTACGTGTCTGTCTCCTCAATTCCCATATTCATTCGCAGCGTCAAAGCTTCTCGGAAAAACCCTCAATCTGCGAAAAGATTGGTGGAACGAGTACCGCATCGAACAGCTGGCCTGTGACGAGATCAGTAATCAAATAATGGATCTTTACGACGCGAAGATGGACGAGCCCTTGTTGTAACAACAAATAACAAATAAAGCTAGCTAGTAGCTAGCTAGAAACTAGCTAGCTAGCTTCTATATCTTGTATGTTGCTTGCATGTATTGTATGCATATTCATGCGTGCGATAGCGATATGCAAGATAATAATGCTACATAATATTAAAGCTAAACTAGCTAGAGCTAGCTCTATGCCTATCTAGAAATAATGATTGATTGATCAATAATTGATGCATAAATCTTCGTTCTTTTTCCCACGAACCCTCAGAACCACACTCGCGCGCCCCGGAAAACTACATATGTCGCGCGTCACGAAACACCAGCGGATCACGTGGTGAGAACGAATTGACACGTCAACATGACTGACACTCTTGCCGTGCATCATGCGAGGGAGACTCTTGACAGTACGTAGTCTGTGCCTGAACTCGCCCTTCATTTTCAAAAAATGGCCGACGGGCCCTTTCTTTTGCGCCGGGGGAGAACACTCCATACGAAAACCACGAAGCTGTCTCGTCACGAGGGTCGCGGCGCTCATGCATCCAAATTCGTCAGAGTATCGCTCTCGCCCACACGTTCTGACACTCAATATCCCTCGCCCGTACCCAGTCGCTTTCGAAATCTCAAAGTTGCTCGACTGCGGCCTAGACAAAGAGAGTCTTGCAATACTCGTTTCACTTTGTGAAAATGGCGTGAGCCCAGAAGCTCTTGCTACTGTGGTTCAGGAGCTACGCCGTGAGGCTACGACCTTGTGGAATTGACTTGTCGTAAATCAGTTTTTGCGTCGACTTTTCTTTGAGCGTCGTTTCAATGCAGTCTAAGAGTATGCAGCCTCCTGTATCTAGCTAGCTAGCTCTAGTAGAGAAGCTCTTCGCTGCTTGCTTGTTGGTTTGCACGTTTCGCGAACATTTTCTCGAGTCCCTGAACTGCAGACGGGTCAGAAAGATGTTCGTGTTTTCTCATTCAAACCAAAGAGAAAACATCGCTATACATCGAGTTTTGTTAATTCTCCGTCATCGATGCCGAATCGTCGATGACGAAGACGCGCGACTTGTCCCGTTACGACTATCTAAGAGCTAGCTAGCTATAGAAGGTCTCCAACTTTGTAATTTCACACTGCTAGAGACTAGCTACCCACTTGAGCTAGCGAGCTATTAGGACTCCCGAATAAAATGTTTGAGGTTGGTGCATCAACGCAAAAAAGAAACCTTCAGTGTTGATTTTGCGATGCCAACCACTCCCTGACCTGTGTAACATTCGCAGCGGCCATGTACTCTGATCACTGGCGCACCACGGTATTCAAAATGTAAAATGTTCATCCAATAATCGGTTACGAAACACACGGCGCAGTTTCCATGCCGACCAACTCGAAAGTAGTGAGCGCACTTTACTTTCTCGCTTGGTTAGTTTGGTCATCAGATGGTTTGCGGCGATATTGCATGCGCTGCTGCATGCGCCACTCCGAATCCTCCATTCGGTCGCGCCAGGACTTCGGAGCGGTCGACTTTTTGTCTCCTTTCAGTACGTTGGCATGTCGACCGTCGAGTTTTTCCTCGCGTATCCTTTTTACATCAGATGGGTCAGTGCGCAACTCACTAGATACTTTTACTTGTTCACCTTGAAAGCTGTTAGAAACAATCGTGTCATTTCCGCTTTTCGATTCTCTTCGGGCTGGCGTCGATACCCGTGACTCAACGCGACCAACGACATTTGTTTCTCGACGATGCTCGAGATATCTTGCACGATTTTGCTTGCTGTCACGTTCAGCTGCGTTTTGCTTGTTTCGAGAGGCAACGTCCTTCGGACTTCTATTCTTACGAGGCACGTCACTCGTCTTTTTCACGTCACGCCAATTATTACGCAACATCTCAAGATTAACGTTCAACTGGACATGTTTCATCCATAAATCTGGTACCTCTGCCTGTGCAATAGTGTTACGGACACGGCCACCGTCAATGGCCGATTTAAGCTCACCAGCTAAGCGTGGATGAAGGGATCTGAACTGAGGCCTAGCAGAAAGAAGTTCTTCGTGAACCACTTCCTTTCGGGTATCATCTTCAGCTTCCACTTTCGACCGTTCGACAGTGACCTTTGATGTGATGGATTCCAATATCATGTCTTTGAAGATAAAGACAGAAAAACACAGCACAACTGCAGCGTTTAACGTGACCTGTAACATAGAGAAAAAAACATGAAATCCAGTTGATTGTAACGCATGTTTGCTCGTCCGCACGAGGATCCCAATATGATACGTGAAGATGATGACGACGAGCGAGAATAACTCCAGCGACTGCTGCCGGCTCGATTGAAACGGATCACAAATAAGATGGATACCAACCGCAGCCTGCATCACGAAAAGAGCACAATATGCTGCCGTCAGAGGCCGTTCTGGAAGAATCACGGAGATAACCATAAGAGCGAGCTTGCGTCCCATTACCACAAATTCCCACCAGTAATATTCAGGCTTCAGCCCTTGGAAAAGGAATCCCAGGCGGGTTTTTGTCGACAGCCAGTGAAGGCGGTCGTTCTCACGACGAAGACATTGGAACACGTAGTAAGGAATGACAAATACGTACGCAAATAAAAATGTCACAAGTACAACGAGCCATCCTTGATAGAGTGTCGTGTCGGCACTTATGCTCAGGTCAACGTACAAAAAAGAACCAGCACCAGAAATACGTCGGAAACGAATGAGCTGTGCAAGATGTTTTATTATGGTGATCCACGACCAGTATATAAAAACAAGAGAGAAACAGAATGTCACATCATACGACGTGGCCGGAAACTGAGCGAATTCTTCATCAGAAGGACCATGCACAATGTTTCCGTCCTCACCTTCCCACTTGCCGCCCGTGCGTCTGAGGGCGCCCCTCGCACTGAGGCTCAGAAAAAAATCGGGTTTGACACTCATGATCTCGAGCGCCTCTTGAAGTTCAGTAATGTCCTTCCCTTTCCTGCGCTCTGCGGCTATCTGCTCCTGTAATGCAATTTTTTCCTCGAGAAATTCCCGCTTTCGTCGTAAGACGCCCTTCGCAAACAACAAAAGGTAGCAAAACACAGACAAGAGCATGATTACACCTGGCAACGACGTGTAAAATCCAGTATACTGGTAGTGATTCCATTGTAACAGACAGTCAACTTCAAAGTTACGCATGGACGGGGTTGAAATTGTTTCAGCAATCTTGAACAGCATATATTGAGCTTTGGACCATCCTAGGTCGACGTCGTTGAAGAGAGCCAACATGTTGAAGTGTGAGAGGAGTGTCCGACACAAGCCAATGGATCCATTCTGTTTGCGAATTGCAAATCTGAATATCGCAGTGAGTAGGCACGCTTGAACCACAAGCTGGATCACCAGTACAAATCCACCAAGCGTTTTCTCCGTGCACCGTGAACACGTTGGCGAACTACTGCCACCCAGAGTATTTTTAGCATAGCCATCCTTGCAAATCGCACATAAAATACCCTCGTATTCTATAGAACACGCACTTTCTGTGCCCCCAAGGCAAGCACGGTCATTCGGACAAGTATAAATTTGAGTTGCGTTTAAGCTGGCTCGCCACCTGCCCTCATTAATTCTTATATGTGCTTTTGTCAGCCCGTTACATGAACCGCCTTGAGGACACCGCTCGCAGCGAAAATCGTCATGGGGAAACGCACGGTATGTTTCAACGCTAGTCAAGTGCCCGGTCACGTTTTGCTGAACAACGCAGTGGCACGAGTCAAGATCATAGTTTCCCAGGAATCCTGGACGTGCTTCACCAGATAATGTGGTCCATGTTCCTCTTGGTGCCCCTTCCTTCCACGTTGTATCCATCTGAAGTGGACACTTCGAGCATCTCTGTGGACCTGGTATTGGTTTATAGAAACCATTCGCACATGGAACGCACAACCCATAAGGATTTAACGCTCTTATGTACTTCTCGCGTTCTAGAATAATTCGGTCATAAAGTGTCGGAAACGCAGACACCGTAGTCAAACCTTCAGTAAATCCAGTTCCACCGGTCTCTTGGGTTCTTATGTCCTCAGTATAGCCTGGAACACATTCGCACTGGCCAAGGCTATTGTTTCGAGAGTTCGGTTTGACAGTGTTGCAAGGCAGTACAAGAAATGAGGAGTGAATAACAGACAGGTTCCAGGCTATGAGGGAAAATTGAAGAGAATACTCTGTACCTCGATCGCCATGAAGTCTAAAATTCGAGAACGTTGCGATGCCATCAATAACAGAGGTTGTTTGTCCGTGTAAACGACGTTCTTGGGGCGAAACGGTCACTGACGCAATCGTGTTCAAGTCATTGCACGTGTTTCCAGCAACATCGCGTGCGATTAACTGTATTGCAGGAGAAATCACAACATCGTTGTCGTAGCGATCTGGAGGCGCCTGAGAAAAATCGATTGTATGCGGCGTTCCCGGTGTGATGGTGATTTCCAAGACGTCAAATAATAGTTCTCGGTAGGACTCACGTGTCTGCCCAGATGCACTTAGAGAAAGACAATCATCTTGCGTGGCACAAGAACTCGAGAGCTTAAATCCAAATACACCTGCAAATGGAAGATCTAGATCAATGCTGAGTGCCTTGCCTGTCCAGTGTGGTTGTGGGCTGATACCATAATAGTCTTCACCTTTGCCTGTGATAGGCCCTGTTGAAGTGCCCACGTTCTCAGCATTATAAGCGTCTGTCACAGTGTCATAACTTTCAATAGACGCATCATCTGCTGGTCTACAAAACTGCGGTGCTGGTGAAATACTTTGTCCATCACTACACCACGCAACAGCACCATTTCTGGTTTCTAACGTCAACATAGTTGAATTTGAAATTATAGTTTCATTTGACGTGTATCTAGTTTCCACGCCTGTGACGAGGTGCCTTCCATATATCAACTCAACGGTGACGTTTCGATTTTCATTTCCATCAGCAGAACTTGTCCCGATGAGAGATCCTCCAGCATCGCGCATCACGACCAGGAGTTCACGGATGGAAACTCGGACATCCGATATATATGCCTTCGTATCCACACACACACCGTCTGTAATTCTGCGTCTACATTCTAGGCAAGCACACGCGTCAAGGCTAGAAGGAATGCCTTGAGTGACGAAGACCTCAAATGTGAAGGACACCAGATCGGCAGAATTTACTGTGATGTTATATGCGCCCAGTCGTGGGCTAATGAGCTCCAAGTCATCAACAAGTGCCTCTCCAAATGTGCTGCTGCTTATACTCACTGCAAAAGTAGTTGTTGAAGCACTGGCTACATCAACAGCAACTGCACCGCCAGGTGTCAACAACACTTTTTGATCGTCGAGTTCACTTGTAGAAGTTTGAATGAGAGAGCCACTCACGACGACTTCGATTTCTCGACGCAACCCGGCTCCTGATGAATCGACGTCCAGTTGACCGACTGGGTTGCCACCACCATCCATCACAAGAACAGCAAATGGACCTATCAGAAGTTCGCGATCTGACGAATAACTCGTCTGCAAATCGTATTGCCTGCCGTCAAGCATCACATGTGATGCTGGCACAGCTAACTTGTGGGGAGCGCCAGCTTGCACGGAAAACGAGGCAACCGTGCCAGTAAGGCCGTCACCGCCAAATGTGATGTTATAAGATCCAACTAACGGAAATTGGACTTGAATAGATTCAAATGAAGCCATGCCAAAACCTTTTCGAACCAACTCTAAGTTTTCACCGCCATCGGTAACTTGCGTGTACCCGGGACTTTCATACACGGTTGGACCGGCCGTGACATTTGCAAAGAGTGTTCTCGCCCTGTCATTTGTTGAGCCGACATAGTTGTTTCCTGCATCGTAAAGTCTCACCGTAATCGGCATGACCGTCAAAAGAGTTGTCGCTGTGTAAGCAACCGTCGTATACTCGAATGTTTGCAGGCGAACTGGTTCTCCTGGAGTGACGACCACACTCCACGACACTGCTTCCAGCCCAACGGACGAAAATAAAAGTTCATGGGTGCCCCTTCCCGGAGACGAGAGGACAATCGAATCAAAGAGGACACTGTTTGTTTCATCGTCTGTTTGCAGCAGAACAGAAGAAACTATATCTGCGGTGTTGCACGACATCGTAATTTCTCTTTGCTGCGTATCAGATCCATTCAGAGGAGATCCACCGATGTCTACGACCTGAATAAGTAGAGGGTCAATCGGTGTCGCAAAAGAAGATCTAGCAGTTGACTGTAAACCCTGTGAAAGAATTCCAAGCTTTACCGCGACTCCTGGTAGAATCTTAAGACCAAAACTAGCACTGATCAGTCCTGGAGAGGAAAAAGTCAGCAAAAGAGGGTCTTCGGCGTCTGCTTGCTTTGGGCTAAGCAAAGCAAGGTTTGAAAAATGACACTCGTCGTCAGCAATGGCGCAGGACAACTCTGTTGGCTGATTCGCGTCACATCCTAAGCTTGCTCCGTCCAACGCAGTTTCCTCAAGTTGGCAAAGTCCAGTCCTGTGAGGACTATGTTGAATCGTGATGCGTTGCGCACTACAAGCTCCGGTATTAGGTTCACAAGTTGGGCTGTAAGATGTTAATAGACGGTTTTCACCTCCATCCAAAACATAAGCGCGCAGTGGTGAAAGGGCAACGATTTCGGATGCAGCATACACTGCACACGTGCAAGGATAACCAACGTCATCATGAAGAGTAGTGGCTTCGTCGCATGTCTCTGTTTCAGCGCACGGGGCAGCGATACCAACATGATGAGCTCGCCCGGCAACAATGGTTAGATGGACCGAGACAGCTGCGCTCAGCAAAGCATCCTGTGCAACATTGAATGCCAGTGTGAAAGTTCCGAGAGTTGGGCGATACAATGCCAGAGACTCAAAAGAGGCCTGATTGTCAGCGTCCGACAACGCGACAGAGATGCCGTCATCATCGGTCTGGCGCGTATGCATCGGATTGCGGATGAGCACTTCGCTTCGTGCCAGCCGCCTGTTGACTCTCGTTATGTAGGGATACAATCCTGATATTGATTCCCCATGCAACGCTGCAGAAACAATACGCACATCTTGAAGCATATTTGTTTCAGTGTTATTGTAGGCTGGCAAAGCGCCGAAGAGGTAATTCCCTCCGCCGTCGGCAACGCGTATCGAAAAAATGTCGAGTGGGACAATGTAATCAGAAGAAGCATAAATTGAAAAGGTGTCGACATCGACGGCGCCAAGAGATGATGCGTATGTTGTGTCGCCCGCATGCTGTGCTGTCTGCACGACCAGTGTCTCGCGAGTCCCGCTTGACACATATAAGGTGAGTTCACCTCCTTCAGTGATATTGCCATCGACGTTGCCAAACTCGCCGCATTTTATGACATGCTCACCCACAGACGGCTTCAACATGAGTAAGCCTGTTACATCAGCGTACCCCATAGCAGCGGTTTCAAATGAAGAAATATTGGAGAGTAACGCGGTGCTCGATGAACAGCTTACTTTTCGATTTATTCCATCACGAACACCCATTGTGTTTCCTCCACCGTCTACAAGGTTCAAGCGAAAGGGTGCAACTTGCACGCTTACGGCAGAGACAATGTTGCCTTGAGGTTCTAGCTCATCGCATCGCCAACTGTATCCTTCATCCCCGTGTAACATCTCGATGATTTGAGACGCGGGCTGAACCTCGACTGCGCTGAATTCCATGTAATATGAACCGGTCTCTTTACATTGAACAGAGATGGAATTTTCAGGAAAATACCAGAAGGACAGCGCTTCATCATTTTCAGAAGCAGACACCTCAACAGCTCCGGAGAGCACGAGATCAGATTGCGTGGCAGATTTAACCTCAACAGTGCGACTTGCATGGTCTTTAATCATGTTATTTCCTCCATCGTAAAGATACACAACCATATCATTTGGCACAAGCTGAAGGGGGGAGTTGCAGGTAATGTTTATTGTTTCCAAGCCGGAAGTATTCAAATACGCGGGCACACCCGGTGAAATTTTTAACAGCAAAGTCGAGTACGCTCTTGTGTCTGCTGCAAGCCCTGGCAAGCCCGCGTCGAATTGAAGCCAGTAAATGGACTCTTCCCCATTTTCTCCTCTTGTCGGCGAATCGGACTGGCTTATCAAGTGAAGATCCTTGAAGATAGCAACGCCATCTGTGCTTAAAATTACTGTGGTGCCCGTCAATAATGCTCCGGCAGTGCGGTTTTCTAACCTTTCGTCATCCCCGCTCTCGGTAACGTTTTTAGTACTTCGCACCCCAATTGAGTGTCTCAACCCATCATGTCCATGTACTTGATTTCCAGCGGCATCCAGTACCATGACAAACATCACACCTATATCGACGGAATCAGACGCGGATCTTGCGACGAAGTCATCTGGAATTTCAGATGCTGCTTCAGAAACTGTCCCTGAACTGGCAAAAATTTGTGTTGCAGTTCCTGGTAGGACAGATAAAGTTAGCAGGGTTGTCGCAATCACTTCCTCGCAAGGATTCACAGTGCAGTCCCGCAAATTGAATCCAAAATCATAATCTCCACTTTTGAGAGGATTATCAAACCGTGGAGCGATAATCAGTGATCCATAGGTGGTGTTACCGACTGCTGAAGAAAGCTGTAAAGAGGTCACCTGAGAGGAAGCCACATCTGTGATCTCGCAAGAGACTGTGAGTCCAGTGGTCCCGCCCTTTCCATAATCGTTTTCTACAGCACGTCCATGCATATCAATCAATTGAATATCAAAGTCATCCAGCGTCATGTTGCCATCATCAAAATCATCCATGTCAGAAGTGTAGTGGCTATTGACCATTGTGCGTGTATGCGCCACGGTCAATTTTTGCGGACTGCCTAATATCGTCAGGCTTGTCCCGGCCGTGTGAAAGTCCAAACCGTTAAGAGTAAAGGAAACCTCCACTTCGCGAGGGTCCTCGTCTGGCAACCAGTGCATTTTCATGTCTGTTTCAAACGTGTTTGCATCCGACAGCTGCCCACATCGGTTGTCACCATCGCCAGTTTCCATCATTTCACACATGGGACAGTGTATTTCAGTTGAGGAGATGAAGGTGGCGTTTTGATCAGAAGTTGCATTTTCGTTGAACCGACAAAGAAGTTGACCAGCGCCAGTATAAATAAACGGTCCTCCCCTAAGCACGACTATGCCAGGAACACGATCCGATGTTTCACCAGTATACATCACAACTGGAGGAAAGTTTCCATTTACCAACACAACAGCTGCGTGCGGTGGTGTGTAGTACCTGTAAAACACATGGTCGTCTGTCCATAGAGAGTTTTCATACACTTCTGACGAGCTTCCAGAACCGTTCCCAGGGTTGCCGTCGAAGGATAGCTGAACTTCAGCGTTTCCGGTGATTACCGCACCGGATCCCGATGTAGTTGATACCTGTACAGAAGACGGTGCATAACAATGTATTTCGGTGCTGCTGACGACGTTCGCTGATACCCAGCCATCGATTGGGTAATCACTGCCAGAAACATTGCTATGTCCAAATCGACAAGCTGCAGTGCTATTCACAGGAAATCCTGTTCCAGTGATAGTGATCAACGTGCTCGAACCTGAAGCCGGGCCATACTTTGGGGACAGCGATAATACTTCCGATGAGGAATACCGTTTATAAGTCGTGGTTGTCGGATCTGAAGAAGCTGTCAGTATGGCGTTCAGATCAGGAATAAAAGTCATCGCTCGTGTGGGTTCTGAGGCAAGAAATGAAGCAATACGCCGGAAGCACCCAGAAGTGCAAGAATCTGCAACATCGCTCCCTCCGATTTCAATTTTCACGATTCTGGACCTTAGTGTCTGCGGCGCACCCGTTAAAGCGTAGAGAAACCCTCCATTTCGGGTACCATCACTTTCAATTGTCATACTGTGGACATCGATTTCCCCTAGTCCTCCAGGGCTACCTCCAGACAATACTAAAGGCGCGTCTAGTTGTTCCTCATCCTCGAAGTCTAAGTTAAACATCCATATACAGCCTGCCCTTCTTGCACAGTCTGCAGCCACACAACCTGCAGCAGCTGTCCCAGCATATCCAAAGTCACCATTGATTACCAGGGATGAAAAAGTACTAAATCGACCTTGTCTCGAGTCCAAAACTCCTTCGCATTCCACTGGAACGGTGACAGGCCACCTTGCCGCATCACTGTTGTTGGCGCCGTTGAAGTATATCTCCTCCCCAGCACCATTGAAACTGCTCTCCATTGCATCCAACTTGAAAATCGACGGAAAATATGTGAACTCGCCGCCTTCTTCAATTCTTATTCTTGAAGACCCAACGAAAATAGCGGTATCGTGGTCTGCGCTGAACGCAGCAGCGGTGAACCGGAACGCATCATTGAAATTCAAGCAGCTTTCGCAAGTCTCCAACATCAGGTCTGCAGAAATTTCAAACGACTTGACGGATGCAAGAGTTCCGCTTTGCTCGTCATACTTAAGAATCCCGACGACTGATTTCGTCCCAGCATCTTTCGGGGTCATCTTGTACAGTAGCGTGCCTTCGTTTTGGTTGACTGTGATTGCATCCAGCGTCCAGTTACCGTTACCACTCGGAGCATAGCTAGAGCTCACGTCTCTATCATTGTCTGCTGCAAGTGTTGTCGCAGCGCCATCCCAGCGAAAAATCCGGAAGTGAAACTCATAGTCTGATTCGACGGGTCTCCACATGTTTAAAGCTGCATACACATGCGTGTAGCTTCCAGATGTGTCTAAAGCGAGTGAGCGATATCCACCCGGCCCAACCCATCCGTGCGCAGTCTGCTCGACGGAATTCCAGCCGTGCATGGACTGACCACCTGGATGACTTTGGTTAGCACAACTTGCAAAGTTGCTGTTTAGCCCGCTTCCACACCAAGATTCATCATCGGGATACATGGGAAAGGGCTGGTCGGTTTTCCCGGGTCGCGAAGGACCCGTATCGCTCCAACCGGGAGCCGTGTTATCGGCATCTGCTATTGATGTGATTTCGACAACGGAGTCATAGCCTTGCTCATCGTAAACCAAAGCGTACACAGTTCCAGGTTTGTTTGTGTCGTGGGCAACGTCCGCGGCCAAACGATCGCCTTCAACACCGGATGAAGTGGTGTAAACATAGCCGTATGTATCATCGCGCCTCTTTTGAAGACTAAGCCCTGATCGAGTCTGGGTACGTTCGGATACATGCATGAAAGAGAAACTCACTTGTTAGTATGTGCTGCAGGGCAGGAAGACATGTTTAGTGAGAGAAAGAAAGAGTGTCGATTTCAAGGGAGCGGACCAGAGAGCAATCGACGCCTGCACGGTCGTGTTTGCACGAACACGTTCCGTCAACCTGCAAGAAATAGTAAGCAACGAGTTTATGCGTTAGATGGGCGAACGTTCTCGAAATCATGCATGGTGATGTCGCGGCCATGACATCGCAAGCGTATCGAGGAGTCCGTTGAATCAAAAGCAACTTCGGAAACGACCAAGAAAGCGCACCTCGCAGACACCGTAACCGCTCTCTACGCCGCATTCGTTCGGACAGAAGTCGTATGTGTGGAGAGCCACAAGCTGATGAGCAAGCAACTGCACAACTAGTAGTCGGCCGATGAAACGTCCTGCTCTCATCTCACCGGTCGTGCGTTTGTGCCATCCAAGCGGGCGCTCAATGAAACTGTGTTATTTGTTTTCAAATATGCATACACTACAGTCTACAGTACGAAAACGAAACGAATTTTCTAAAAACGTTCTATTTTTTTCTTAGAATTAAAACGTTTTTAGAACGTTCGAAATAAAGTATAAAATACTACTGTAGATAGATAGAAATAGCAAAAAAAAGTAGGTATCTGTTGGAATCAGTTTTGTCAGTAAAACCGGAAAAAACACCTGTTCGCACCCCTCGCACGCCACACACGACGCTACGCCCCGCGCCAAACGCACGCGCAGCATCCGACGGACCCATGGAGTGATCTCACGCGGACTCGCGCGGTCGCGGGCGCCGGGGCGCGGGCCTACACACCCGCTTCCGGTTTGAGTTCGACTTTTTAGACTTTTGGCAGTAAGGCAGCTTTTGTGAAAACCGGAAGCGGCGCGCACGCACCTACTGGAGCGCCTGAGGCCCGACTCGTGCGGTACGTCGGCCGAGCGCGAGCTAAGACCACCGAGAACCATCTCGCGTCCGCGCGAGAGCCGCGGAGTAAGCTCCGCCGCCTCACGGCGCGCCGCCGCGCGCCGCTTCCGGTTCTGACGAGAGGGAAATGACGCCGCTCGAGGTCGATTTGTATGAGAAATTAGTCTGACTGACAAAGTTTTTCACTGACTGACAAAACTGATTCCAACAGATAGATATCCCTTTTAATCCCGGGAATGTGTTTGACTGATCGGTCAAACTAAAAAAATATATTCGTCGTATGGGCTTTTACCCTGATGTTCGTGAAAAAAGCACGTTTTGAGACGAGATGCACCAAGGCGTGGTGCACGAGCCGCATAAGGCGACCAGCATTTTTCTGGCGCAAAAAGGACGTGGCACGTGGGACATGACATGATTACGCTATGATACAGCTATGATTTGCTATTTATGAGAGCTAGGAGGATGTTCGAAGGCTTCCGTCAACTCGCTCCAATCATCCCCAACTTTTCTTTGTGATAAGGCCCCCAGCATTCCAGATGTAAATGGACACCGTCGCAGTCCTCGTGTGCGCACATCTTCCTCGAATACTTCGGTTTATACGGCTCAGAGCAATATCCACACGGGCCCCTCGCCTGAACTTCCCAGATGTCAAAATGAGCTTCCCATTTCTTCAGGAGGGCCTGTTCCGCCGACAGCGGCCGCGCGGGATCCTCGGTTGCGTTGTCGTGTGCAGAGTCGGCACCATCAGGCAAGTCGTGATCATTCTCCATGGTAGCACCATCATCGGGTTGAGGGGTCGCCGGCCTCCGACGCCGAGTTTTCGAAGACCTCGAGCTCCCGTTCGACATCCGAACCGCAGCTTTCCACAGGTTGTTTGCATTCTCCCCCCCAGGTTGGACGCCTAACAATTCTTCCACCAGACGCTGCTGAAACTCCAGACGGTTGGCCGTCTCGATCACCTTCGGACCGGTCGATTTCTGCCATAACGCCCAGGCGTTCACGCATGAGACATCCAAGGTCCAGATGAACAAAGCTTTCCAAGGCTTGTTCGACCGGCGCTGCGGTGAATATGTCCCGCGCATCTGGTCACACTTGTCGGTGCCGAGCATCTTCTTGTTGTAACAGATGGCACACAACGGGCATGCGCGATCCGCTTTTCCATGGCCCCGCTCCCCCCGAGCCAGGCTCGAAGATGAACGCCTTTGAAGGGTGCCCACCTCATCGGTTTGGTGGATGGTGGTGAGAAAGTTTATATGGGCCGAGTCCATCCATGCCCACGCGACTAAACCACTGTCGGCATACATCGGTCCGTGGACGTCCCCGATCTGCACGCCGTCGCCTTGGTCTGCTGTGCGCGCTGCCTCGAATCCCGCCGGAAGCAACTCGTCAGGGATCTGGGCTCCCGCACGAGGCTTCCAAGTTCCGCACGAACGGTGTCCCAATTCACGGATCTGTCGGAAGGTGGATACACCGGTGAACAGGTTGTCCATGTAGATGTGGTACTCCCTCGTCCTCGGAAGACTTCTCACAAGATCCAGAGTGATCCTTCGAATCTTGCCGGACCCGGGAAGCGCCGGCTTGTCAAGGATGAAAGCGTGGGTATAACCATCATCCACCTCGTTGATGGAGTAGATCCGGAATCCTTGACCCGCGGGCTTGTGTTTATTCTGGAACGTCTGCGATGTCCACCTCGACTTGCAAGAGACGGTTTGCTCATCGATCGAAAGATTTTGGTCCATCTCGGACGCCGGGCGCGAATCTTTCAGCTGCTTGCAAAAGCACTGCATCCACCTTCCAATTTTGCGTTCGAGTCCATTTGCTTCCGCGGCCCTCTCCTCCTCCACGGTTTCCAACGCGATGATGCCCTTTATCGCGTTGTATCTTTCCTTTGACATGCCCGCGCCTATGCCGAACTTTCCGCCGCACGCACCCCAAAGCGGGCTGTTGCACCAATAGTCGGAGAGCTGCGGTAATTGCACGATGCCCATGTACAGCGTGATCCCCAACCATACCTTCAACTCTGGCACTTCGAGATCTTTCCACTTCTGCATGAACTTAGGTGGCCAGGTTTGATTATCTTTCACCCAGGGTGGTTTCTCGAGCGCGGCCTGCACCGAAGGCAGGTGAGTATAGCTTGAACTTGCGAGCACGAGGATAGTTTTATATCTGTCGGCGCGCGAGTTTGTCGCTGCGCAGATGCGAGCCTGCATCTCCGGGGTGATAAACTTCTCGAACAGCTGTAAGGGAGATACCGGCTCGACATCGTCTTCGGACATCTCGTCGACCTCGGGGGATCCATCACGTCCCCCCGCCCCTGCCCCATCAAAGTCCAACCGTCTAGACGCACCCGACGGCCGTCGCCGCCGCCGCGCCGCGTCTGCGGGGCCGCCGTCCTCGCCGTCCGCGCTCGGTGGGTCAGTGTCCATGTCCCTCGGTGGCGAGCCGGCATCCCGGGCACTCGGATCGCGTTCATCTGGTGCAGCATTGGTCTCCGGTCGCATCCATGACCAATCGGCGGCATTCTCTGTCGTGAAAGGGACAAGGAGTGTGTGGGTCAGTGGTGAGCGACTCGCGCGGCAGTGTCAAGCGGCCGGGAGGTGGCCGCACGAGCGGGGATGGCGGGCGTACCTCCTGCAATGCGGTCACCTCCTGCGGCGTCGTCTGCGTCACCCCAATCGATCCACTCTTCTAAGACATCGTCTTCCTGGTCGTTCTGTCCATTGCCATCGTCGCCGCCATCCCCGCCGCCGCTGCCGTCGTCGTCGTCGCTGTCGCCGCCGTAGCCGTGCCGCGACGGGTGACGCGACCCCGTCGTCACTATCACCACATCGTCGTATGGAGTATCCGCAGGTGAATCATCCATAGTCGCGTCTGCGATATCGCTCATGATGTCACGGGCGTCATCAGCGACGTCTTCAACGGCAGCAGCGGCGGCATCCTGCACGGTTGAGCACGAAACGAGGAGGTCAGAGAGCGTCTCCGAAAAGCTTACCGAGACCACGTTCGTGCGGGCCGCGCATCGCGGACAACTATGACTAGGGCGGGCGGAGGGGCGGGGGCGGCGATATCACGGATGCCCAGCGTGTCTCACAGGCCTCGTTCGCTTCTCCTGCGGGGTCGTATGGTATGCTTAACCCTTTTCAAAGGTAAGCGCGCTCAGATTCCGGGAAGACGACGTACCGCTTGTACCCGTTGTGCGCGCCTTGAATCACGCTGTCCTTGAACACGGTTACTGGAGCGCGAAGCCCTCCTGCCTCCATCCTGCGAAGTTCCCGCGACATTTAGACCTCTGTCCGCATCACGTTGCGGTCTCTCATGTGCTCTTTCGACCTGCGAAGTCTATGATGGTTCGGGAACAAGGTTTCCGTCAATGGAGAGAAAAAAAGAAAACACACTCCTCGGACTCATCAGAGTTGTACATCAAATGCATTGTACACCAGCTGAACGCGACGTGCGAGACGGTGTCCGCACACCGCCAAAATCGGTAGAAACCTTTAAAAGACGTGTGTTGAAGTCATTCGAGGCTTCACGCAAAAGTTTGGAGATCGCTAGCGGGCATGCGGTGTGGGAAAGACAGGCGGGGCCACTCACCGGATTTAACGATTCAGGATCTTGTGCACCTCCGCCGAGGACGCACAGCTGTGAGCCACCAGCACCACCTGCCGCAGCTCCGGAGGCTGCGGCAGCCTCACGCGCAAGTGTCTTCTTGTTCTTTGCCCCTGGCGGCCTACCGCGGCGCCTAGGTTGCGCCGCGGGTGCTGCGTTGTGGAGTCGGGATGAGCAACGGTTAGGTTAAAAAAAGCTCCGACAGTCTCGGAAACTTTGTTTTACCTCCGCGTCTGCCGCGCGGGAAAAGGCGCTTCTGAGAGGCGGGAAAAAAAAAAAAAAACTCACCTGTTGCCGTCGCCGCCTCACCAGAGCCCATCTCAAACGCTTCCGCGAGAGGCTGCGCGTCGCGTTCGTCGCTGTCGCTGTCGTCAGTCTCTTGTTTCAGGGAGATCCCGGCACTATCGTCCTCAGAGGTGTCGGAACTTGAGCTTCCATCGGATTGCGGATTCTCAACAGCAACCCACGTCGCCGGATGGTCACTCTGGTGGTTGCGCGGGCTCTTACGCTGCGGCACCCGTACATACGTCACATTGGCGCGGGCCGCCGCCACAGCAGCGGTCCACGGCTTCTTCGGCGGTGCCATACAACCTTATCCTTTAGTTTGACCGTTCGGTCAAACTCGCGGCCTTTGGTTCCTGCCAGATGGCGCGCAGATTGCGCGTGGAAACGCTTTCGCGCGCTTCCAAACTGCCGGCGCGAGCCGCAAGCATCGATTGTTCGGTCGGTTCGGGCTTCGGATGTGCTTAGCGAAGGGTTAAAAAAACGAAACTCAGCTACCGCTAGGTTATTTCTGAACAGAGGCAGGAAAAGTTTGACTGATCAGTCAAAAAAGCTTAAAAGGGATATCTAGCTAGCTAGCGACGATAGAGCTAGCTCTATTAATAGACTAACTACTACTTTTATTTTGTGGCTGCCCGATTTTTCAGTCGCCCGGCCAAACCCGCCCGGCCATTTCTACGACTGCAGGTGCGTCTTTCGCGGTGGTTAGGAACAGCAGAAGAGACGCTGCCGCATGATCGAACAGAGCACGTGCGTGTGATCTAACTTGAAATTCATTATCAGTGAGACCGACATCATCGGTCGGACTCGATACGATTCGCACAAGCTTATTCTTTTGCGTCGGTCGATTTGTTCAGAGCCTCTATCGATCTGGCTGAAGCACTGGATGATATGTCGCGCGCATCAGCTGGTGCGGGTATAAACGTGGGTATGGAGACAAGAGGTGTTGTGTCTTCTCACAATGATCTTCACGACGTTCTCGATCCCGCCCAACTCGGAAAGGGGACTTGCTGGGAGGCGAAGGAGGAAGCTCCCCAGTTCAACGTCGAGCAAGCATCTGAACAGTCTGTAAGGACTTCACAAGAACCAAGACCAGCAATAAACCCCCTGGAGCCTGGTTGGATGGGAATCTGCGAAGACGACTTTAACAACGGATTTCATGGTGCGCGCGAAGGAAGGTTTGTTTCTGCTGGTTCATCATCACCGCAAGATGTTCTGCAAGGTCGAGAAGGCCACGGTGGATCCCTGGCCACTTTGCGTCGCCAGGGTGCCATGAAGATAAAGTGTGACAGTGTCTGGGATGAGTCACGAGAGTGCAGTACTCTCTTAGACCTGAGATGGATGGAGGACAACAACACGCAAGTTAAATCATTGAATGGTCACTTTGCTTTGCTGCAGCAAACGCTTCCACATGGCAACCAGCTGAGCGTTACGATGACAGAAGAAAATCTCCAAAATCTGGGCGACGTAACGTTTGGACAAATGCTTTTGGATGTTGATAAGTCGTTCAAGGGTTCATGTGCACCCTACCAAGAACTCGGTTCTTCACAGCGCGAGCGTCTCTTTCTACGAACATTGCGCTCGCGCGTACCATTGCGAACGTCTTACCTTTCTTCTGTCGCTCTTGATGCACTGAGTGAACACGCAAGTTCGGGGTTTCGACGTTCAGAACATCCCCCCCCTGCACACTTGTGGGAGCCTTCTTCTGTTGCGTGTAGCGAGGGATCGATACTACGGGAGCTGCTTGGCACCTGTGAACGCCACTGTACTCCAGAAGATCAGCTGACGAAAGTGATGTCAAGTAAAACTAGGGAGTCTGATGAGCAGTCTAATCTACCTCAGCGCATCCGTAGTTTGCTCTGGGGCGCAGGTATCATCTCTCCGTGGCTTTACTTAATGAACCCAGGATCAGTGTTCTGCTGTCACATAGAGGATTATGCGTTCGGTTCCGCGAATGTCATAATTGCACCTCCTGGATCCCACACATGGGCAGCATGGTATTCTGTACCTCGTCATGACATAGGTTATCTTCATGAGTATCTGCGTGAAATGCTCGGCGACGAGTACACTATTGATTGCTTGGAGCAGCGAAAGATTTGGCTTGATCCAGCTTCTGTTTCTGCATGGACGAGCAAAGAAGGAAAGCGCATTCATGTATATCGTCATCTTCAAGGACCCTCTGAGTATATCGCTACGGACTACGGTTCCGTTCACTGGGGTGTTAATCTCGGTATCGGCTGGAAGGCGGCGGTAAACTTTGCGTTTCCAGACTGGCGGGAAGCAGCACAAGGTATCCATCTTGAGTACAAGAAGTTGGAAAAGGCAACGGGTCAAAAGCGGAGTTACAGGTCTGTGCCAGATTTCGACTCTAAGAAGTGGGACACGACAACAAGTGCTGACGAGATTGATGGCACGTGCTGAACAAACTTGAGCGTGCATGTGTGATTTCCTGTTCAAACTCGTTACAATCAAGTCGCTAAGAGCTACGTACGATTTTTGTGACGCTGCAGCTTTTTACGGGGAGAGAAAGTGTGCATGAGCAAAGAGGTGAGCAAAGATCCTGCAATAAAAGCCAAGACGATACTCTCGCGAAATGATAACTTGGAATGTAGTCCCGCGGCTGCGCGTAATTCAACCTGGACACCCTCACCCTCGGCATGTACTCCAAAGAGCTCCTGAACTGCTGCGTCAACAAACTGTGTTTCGGTTTCGATCTCCTCCTGTTTTGGTACCGATGAAGGCGACTGCTCAATACTATGGGCAGCAGGTGTGTTCGGAGGACAACAGTCTTCTTGACAGCTGACACTACATAAGTTGCATGACTTCTGGCACTTTTCGAGCATGAATCCTGGATTGTTGTCACATTCCCCAGTCGCAGCCCAACCGCAACAGTCGTTAGAGATCTCTGTGCAACTCTCGTGACTCTCGTGCTTTTTCTGTGAACCTCCCCCTCTAAGTCGTTGTAACATCAATTCTTCAGCTTGCTTGCCCTTAAGCTCTTGACATGAGACTACACCGTTAGATACGTCCTTACTACAGCTGTATGCTTGCTTCGGAGGATCAGGGAGGGTTTCACCACAAAAGCTTCCCGACCACCACTTTGTAGCTTCGTATAGACTCTGCGCCACGGTGAGAGCTACTGTTTTCCTTCGATGTTCCACAGTTCCCGGCTCTTCACTCAACTCCTCTGGTAGCATCGGTTTGTTAAAGACTCTGCCGGGACATGTCGTGAAATCACTTCGACCCATGTACCAATGCTTATCAAATGCGTATTCATCCACGTTGTATGTGATTCCATAGTGTAAAACGGCAG
>JACLAB010008454.1_pt1 | contig 20552 bp, 17 predicted proteins | sample 8027921 | NCBI WGS metagenome assembly JACLAB01 (sample SAMN15725117, study PRJNA655200) | protist metagenome | isolation source: fluorescence activated cell sorting (FACS) single amplified genomes of... | place: USA: West Boothbay Harbor, Gulf of Maine | collected 2000-07-19
CGCGCGACGTCGACGTCGACGGATGCGACGCGCCCAAGGTGGAGCCCAACACTCGAGTGGCGTAGCGCACCTGCGCATCGATCGCGCGTTCGCGCGCGTCGTCGTCGTCGTCGTCGCCGACGTCGTCGCCGCCATGGCGTCCGGCGAATTCGGCGAGCACGAGGCGGCGCACGAGGGCGCGCACGTGCGCGTCCGCGTGCGTCATCGGCGCCGACGAGTGCCGTCGGACGGCTCGCCCAAGCGCGCACCGTTTAAAACCAGCGCGTACACCGAACACGTGGACCGCTGATGCGTGTGACTGTTCATCTCCCCTTTTGTGTGGGCGTGGAAAACGCACGTTGGCGCGCCATTCGCGCGCGCGCCACGCGACGCCGCAGGCTGCCGAGGACGACGACGGCGATCGCGAGCGACGCCGTTCGCGGTGGCAACGTCGCGGCGTTCGCGGTGTTCGCGGCGCGGCGCATGGGTGACGCGGAGGCGCGCGCGAGAAGGCGCGAGGATGACGACGGGGGTGGTGACGACGTCGCTCGTGGGTGCGCGAGCGACGCCGCGGCGGCTCCGGATGGCGATGGCGGTCGCGGCGTCGTCGTGGATGTGCGCGAGCTCGAGAAGGATGCGTTGCGTCGGCGGTTTACGTCGAGCGTCGGGGCGTGTGGTGCGGATGAGGGTGCGATTGTGGACGCCGGGTTGAAGACGACGTCGAGGCGTCCGCTCGCGGTGGTCGTGCACGAGGTGACGTACGAGGTGCGTAAGCGCGGCGATGCGCACGCGCGCGTGCGATTGCTCGATGATGTCAGCGCGGTGTTTCCGCCGGGGAAAATATCAGCGCTCATGGGTCCGTCGGGGGCGGGGAAGACGACGCTGCTGGATGTCGTGAGCGGACGGAAGACGCAAGGGTACTTGCGCGGGCGCGTCGTCGTCGGCGACGAACCTGCGAGTAAAGCCGCGCTGAAGACGTGTGCGGCGTATGTTGAACAGTTTGATTGCTTGTTACCTTCACTTACGGTGCGCGAGACGCTGATGTACCAAGCGCAACTTAAAGGCGGGCCGGATGTAAGCGCCAAAGAGCGAGAGGCGCACGTCGAACGGTTGCTCGACGACTTACGCCTGCGTTCGTGCGCGGATGTCATCGTCGGCAGCGCTTTATCGCGCGGCGTGTCCGGTGGACAAGCCAAGCGCGTGAATATTGGTATTTCACTCGTCACGCAGCCACGGGTGTTGTTTCTCGATGAACCCACGAGTGGGTTGGATTCAAAGACGTCGTACGACTTGATGCGCGTCATTCGGAAATTCGCCGACGAAGACGGCGTCGCCGTCATCGCCACTATCCATTCCCCGAGCTCTGAAGCGTTTCGGCAGTTCGATCGCTTGTTAATGTTGAAGGGTGGCCGAGTCACCTATGCCGGCCCGCTGTTCGGCGAAGAGGGCGCGGAGACGTACTTTTACTCATTGGGATACTTCTTCGATCCAAACGACAACTTTGCAGACTTTTTAATCAGCACCGCGGCGGATGACGCTGCGGATTTCCCGCGCGAGTTTGCGCAATCGTTTCATCACAAACGCAATCGTGATGAAGTGCGTAAATACATCAAGGATGTCGTGCATAGGAAATCTATCGGAGACACATCGTCCTCGCTGTCGAGTGCCATCGCTGAAGCGCCGGCGCGAAGTTCTTTCGTCAACGCCGTGTGGACGTTGTTAAAATACCGCACGTCGAGGAATTACCGCAACGCGCAATTCGTCGGTGCGCGATGCGCAGGTCATCTCATCTTTGCCGTCGTCATGGCCACCATGTACTGGAATCAAGGGAAATCCATGTCTCTCGCGTCGCAAATCAACGTGAGTAACATGCTATTCATGAATAACGTGCTCCCGGCGTTCGCGGCGGGCGCGTACCTGCCATCCATTTTAATGGAGCGCCCGTTGCTCTACCGCGAATTAGATGACGGCTGCTATCCGCTATTGGCGTACATCACGTACAAAGTGATCGAAGAAACCATCGCGGCGTTTGTCGTATCGCTTCTTGCGACGACAATTGTGTACAACGCAGTCGGACTCGTTGGAAACTTTGCGGTGGATTGGTTGACGTACTTTGGCGTGCAGCAATGCGGCGCGGCTATCGCGTACGCGTGCGCCGCCGTCGCTCGCGACGTCGACGCCGCCAACGCCATCTTACCCGTCTATAACGTGTTGCAAATATTATTCGCCGGGTTGCTTTTACACGCCGAAGACGTGCCGCGCGGGTGGAGCTTCTGGCCGCCGACGTTATTCGTGCGGTACGGATGGCAGGCGCAAATGCTCAATCATTTCAAGCGCGCCGAACCGTCTGTCTTTCTCGATGCCGACGGCGCGTTAGAAGGCGTCACTGGATACTATGACATTCGCGGCAGCGTGCAAGGAAACGTGTTGTTTTTATATCTCCTCTGGATCGCGTGGCTCGCGCTGGCGACGATCGTCACCGCCACCGTTAGACATCAACAACGCTGACGCGGCGTCGACGCGGTAATAACAAACAATCAAAGAAACGATGCATTCGTCAGACGTGCGCGCGCCGAATTTTTTTGTACAGGTGCGCACATGTCACGCGCGCAAAGTGCACGCGTGGCGACGCACGCCACTGGTCTCTGTCATCGTCGTCGTCGTCGTCGTCGCACCGTTCGCGGAGCCGTCGTCCCGCGCGCGGCTGCCGACGCCGACGAGCGCGCGCCGCCACCTCCGCCGCCGCTCGCCCCGTCGCGTCGCGCCATGCTCACCGCCGCCATCGGCACATCAATCCTCGTCGCGGCGCCACCGCCTCAGGGCGCGGAGGCGTCACCCGTGCGCGCGTCGACGCGCGCGGCGGAGCGCGTCGCGGCAAAGGTCCCGACGCCGCGCGTCGTCGGCCCGGGGTACGCGACGTTACGGGACGCCTCCAACTACCACGGCTTAGCCACCGCCGCGCGTGATCGTAAGGGTCTGTCTGGACTGCTTCCGAGCGGTGTCGCGGATGATGCGGTGGAAATGGCGCGCGCGCGTGCGGCGCTGGAGCAGTGCGAGACGCCGTTTGCAAAGTATAAGCAGCTCGTGGCGTTGCAGACGAGCGACGAGCGCACGTTTTATAAATTATTACGAACAGACACGGAGACGCTGTTACCGATATTATACACTCCGACAGTGGGCGAGGCGTGCGTGAAGTTTGGCACGCTCACGCAGCGGCCGCTCGGGCTTTGGGTGGGACTTGGCGACAAAGGGAACGTGAAGAAGCTCGTGCGCAATTGGCCGACCAACGACGTCGTCATCGCGGTCATTACCGACGGTGAGAGGATTTTAGGCTTGGGTGATCAAGGGGCTAATGGTATGGGTATCAGCGCCGGGAAGAGCATGGTGTACGCCGCGTGTGGGGTACCTCCGAGCGGGTTGTTGCCGATTCAGATTGATACCGGGACGAACAACAAAACGTTGCTCCAAGATCCGTTGTACATTGGATTGCGTCGTGAGCGCGAACGAGGTGAGGCGTACGATGCACTGATTGAAGAAGTCGTTAGTGCGGTGCGAGAACGTTATGGCCCGAACACGATTATTCATTGGGAAGATTTTGCACCCAGGAATGCGTTTAGAGTGTTGCGAAAGTTTCAGGCGAAATCTGGCGTCGTGACGTACAACGACGACATTCAAGGCACAGCTGCGGTGACAGTGAGCGGCTTATTAGCGTCTGTACGTGCGATAAATCATGGCGATATCACCCGGCAGCGTGTATTATTTTTTGGTGCCGGTCAGGCAAATATAGGTGCGGCGGAGCTCTTTGTCAGAGCGTTACAACGCCGCGGCGTCGATGAAGCCGAAGCGCGAAAGCGCGTGTGGTTGTTCGACTCCAAAGGCTTGGTCACACGTGCGCGTGCGACGCAGCTGAGCGAGGATAAATTGCAGTTTGCACAAGACGCAGAGAACACGAATGATTTAGCGACGGCTATTTCGCGCATTCAGCCCACCGCTCTCGTCGGCGCCGCCGCCGTCGCTGGTGCATTCACGAAACAAGTCGTGAGCGAGATGAGCAGAATCAACGAACAGCCTATTATTTTCGCCTTGTCTAACCCTACGTCAAAGGCAGAATGCACCGCGGCGCAGGCGTACGAGTGGAGTCAAGGCCGAGCTATTTTTGCGAGTGGAACGCGTTTCGCCCCGGTGGAATACAAGCCGGGCGTTACATTTGCCCCTGGATTCGCCAACAATGCATTCATTTTCCCCGCAATTGCGCTCGGTACCATCGTCAGCAATGCCGCAGAGGTTACGCCTGAAATGTTTCTCAACGCCGCTGAAGCCTTGGCGGAATCTGTAGACTCCAAATTATTCGCCTCTGGCGCCGTGTACCCACCCGTCGACCGCATCGCCCGCTCCGCCGTCGATGTCGCCGCTGCCGTCGCCTTTGGCGTCGATCCATCATCCTCGCGCGATAAATGGCGCCAGCGCGTCAACGACTACATCAAATCTACTGATTTATACCGCACTTTGTGATTTATCGTACACTATTATGACTCACTCCGCGCCGCGCGTTGTAAGCCGCGCGATTTTAAGCTCCACAGGGTGGTGCCCAGACGCGTGCTCCCCCTCTTTTCTCCCGCACACCCCGACGCACGCGCAGCGAACGCGCGCGATGGCACACGTATGGGCGTCGCCGACATCGGCGTCGTCCACGCGGGTCGGTATAGGCGTATACGGCGCCGCAGTTCGGCGTTCAGGGCGCGGGAAACCTCAGGCGCAGAGCGCCCAGAGGGCGCGCGTTCGCCCGGCCGCTGCGCGCGATGCGACGATCGAGAACGGCACCAGCGCGTTTGACCGGACGACGCAGACGCGCGACGACGACGTCACGGGTGGCGATGGCGACGGCACGCCCGTGGAGCGCGTGATTGACGGCGAGGAGCGCGTCAAGGCGACGAGAACCATCAAGACGCGAGCGAAGACGGGCGAGGAGACGTCGACGTCGGTGAACGCGCGCGCGAGTCGGCGACGTAACACGACAACGAGTACGCCGACGCCAACACCAGTGACGATTGGTGGTCGGGTGAAAGGAGCTGTTGGGCGGCGGCGAGCGGTGAGCTCGGGCGAGCGTTGGGCCAAGGCGAAGAAGGATGCGCGAGGCACTGCAAGCGATACTTCTACCAGGCTAGACAGCGATGAAGAGGCGGAATTATGCGCAGCTATCAAGGAATTATTACGCCTTGAACGCCTCGAGGAGCTGATGAAGGATGAGGACGAGACGGCGCGATTGGAGGAAGTCGCGACGAAGGGCGCTATAGAAGTACTGGCTGAGCGCGAACGTTTCGCCAAGGAGATAAAACGCGCGCGAGAGATCGCATGGGCTTCCCGGGCGGGGTATAATAGTGTCATAGAATTACGTGCCGCCATCCGCGCCGGAAAGATGGCGCGTAAGAAGCTTGTGCAACGCAACATGGGCTTGGCGGCGCGCGTCGGCATTAAGCTATTTCATCAAGTTTCGTCGTCAGATAAAGGCACGATGACTCAGCAAGATTTCGTACACGAAGGCGCGGCTGGGCTCATTCGAGCCAGTGAAAAGTTTGACCCTAGTAAAGGGTATAAATTCAGCACGTACGCGAACGCTTGGATTTGGCAAACTGCAATGCGAGGCATGTACGCGAATGGACGCGTCATTCGCTTGCCCGACCACGTGCAAAACAAAAAACAGCAAGCCGTCAAGCAAATGAACCTGAACGATGGTACGATACCAGTTGACACCTCGTCGACGGCTTCGTATCCATCAAAGGTAGAGTTCACAGTTCAAAAGCTTCAGGAATTAGATCAGCTGTGCGCGGTGCCGCTGAGTCTGGATGTCACCGGCCGCAGCGGGGACGTCGAACTGTACGACGCAGACATCTCCATGTTCGAAAACGCCAACGGTGGTGTAGAAATGATGATGTGTGATGTTGAACGCGAATTCGTTCGCGACGACCTTCGCCGAGCATTTGAAACACTCGCCGCAAAGGAGCAGTACGTTTTGAAACACCGATTTGGACTCGTCGGCGAACCTCAGTCGCTCTCGACGGTCGCCAAGGCCATGAACATGTCAGGCGAAGGCGTGCGATACATCGAACAACAGGCTCTTAAAAAGCTCAAATTTGAAGAACAGCAAGGATTTGCCAACTTGCTTTCGCATTTAGATAGAACAAACGACAAGCCTTCAGACGAAGTCGAGGAGCCGCTCGAGGCTCCAAAGAAGCGCGGTCGCAAAAAGGGTGGCAAGAACAAACCGAAACCGCAACAAGAAAACGTCGAGACTACGCCGACGGTATCGGCACTCGATCTCGTACGATCAATTAATTTTTAGCGCACCGCGCGCACGCATTTTAGACATTCATTCATAGCACACTAGCAGCACGCTCGTATTGAAATAGCAGCAGCAGTTATCCATTCGCAACGTCAGTCGCTCGCACGCGCGTCATGCACGCCACCGCCCCCGCTCGCGCCACCGCGCGCGCGCCGAGCGCGCAGACGCACTCGCGACGCACCGCCATAGCGCTAATCCTCGCTCCCACCGCGGCGTTCGTCGCGCCCGCGCGCTCGCGTGCCGCGACGCTGGATGGCGACTACATCAAGGACACGACGACGATGCTCAACTACCAGCGCGCGTTGCTTCGCGACGGCACGGGAGACGTCGACGCATACCAAGCGTTTGCGGCGGAATACTTTCCGAGATACAAGCGCGATCATAAAGGGCACACGAACTCGTTCGCACAATTGATGAACAACGATGTCATCATCGCGTCGCAAAAAGAATACATAGACGCGAAAGGATTGACGTGGTCGCAGTCGCCTATGCCGGCGAGCTCGACGCCCAAGGGGAAAATGCTTGACGCGTATATTGCGAACGGGGAACGGTGCGTGGTGAAAGAGCAGTATCCGGCGTTTAATGCCATGGATGCGGAGACGCGCGCCGAATGGAAAGCCATCGAGTGCACGCAAGGCCTGGTGAAGCCCGAATAATATCTATACGACGTTGCGCGTGTTGTACAATGAATTAAAAAAATCCAATTTGAGCCTTTCTCGGTGTCTATGTGGTCTACGACCATCGCTTGTCGCCCTTTTCAGCGGCTTTTTGACGCGCCGGCGCGCTCGCGTACACTGGCAATCGAATGTCATACGTATCCGCGGCGACTCGAATACCAACACCCGCGCCGACGCCCGAAATTATACGCAGCGCTGGCGGCATACCCACGCCCCGCGCCGCGATGTAAGCCAACGCTCCGCCCGCGGCGGCGGTCGCGTAAATGTCAGCGTACGAATGTAAAATCCGCGTCGGCCGCCCGACAAAGACGTCGCGAACCGCCCCGCCAAACGTCGCCGTCATCACCCCGCACAGCACTTGCGCAATCACCGGTACGCCCGCACGAATACCATTTTGCGCACCAATCACACAAAACGCGCCGACGCCGAGCGCATCGAGAGCCTCGATCCAGTAATCATCATCCTTGAACCCAAACGTCGTCTTGGCGCGTTCCCACCCGAAAAACGTCGCCAACGCCACCCCAGCGGCAATCCATAGATATTCTTGCTCCTCCATCCAAAACGCTCGGCGGCCCTGGCCAAGAAGTACGTCTCGAATGGTGCCCCCACCCACGGCGGTGATCGTACCGATCACTGTGCACCCAAACGCGTCCATGCCCGCGGACGCCGCGAGGAGGCTCCCCGTCATCGCGAACGCGCCCGTACCGACGTAATCTGCCGCTCGCAGCGCGCCCGGAACGGAGACCTCAGGGAAGCGTGGCATACCATCAGGGTGTGGCTTGGGTGGGCTCTGCGACGCGTCGGCAGCGAAGCCGCGCGAGGGAGTTCGAGAGGTTGACGCGCGGTGGGCGACGACGCCGGGCGCGGAACGCGGAGCGAGGGGTGTCGTTCGCGCTAAGGATGGGGCGACACCACATGCGCTCGCGCGCGTACCGAGAGCTAATTTTGCGAGCTCGGAGGCGCGGCGGCGGGACATCGCGTGCGAAGACGTGCGAGGCGGAGAGTGGCGCTTTGGCGGCGAGGCTGGCTCCAGAGGCTTTTCGGCGCCGGCGCGACGACGTCCACATCGAGAAAGGTTGCAAACCACACGAGTCGCGGCCTCGTACTCGTAGTGAAATGAATGCAATAGTATGAATATGAACTATGAGCGCGCGCGCTGTGTTGCGCATCAACCACACGCACTGAGAACAGGCAATTAAATTGAGTTTACGCCGAAGCCACATCCTCTTCGTCGTTGACGCCCAAAAGACGCACTTTAAACAAAACATCCGAACCCGCAAACGGGTGATTGGCGTCGAGCATGACCTTGGTGTCATCAATCGCACGAACCACCGCCGGCTCGCCGTTGGCTAACGTCACCGTGAGTCCTTCAACGAACCCTCCGCGGTCGGCCCACTCGGCGCGCAGGCGTAAAATTTCCTCGTGTCCGCTCGGCACCGCGAATAACAAATTCGGATCGTACTCTCCCCCACTCGCCGCCACCGTCGCGCTCGCTCCAACATTAAGCTTTCTCACCGCCTCATCGAACGCTTTAAATAACGGATTACCCATCACATCGCTCGCACCGACTTCGAACGTCACCGCTTCGGCGCCGTCGACGTCTTGAAGCACCTCGCCATCCGCCGTCTCCACGCCAAACGAAATGCGCACGATATCCCCGACCACGGGCTTGGCCGCCACTGACGCACTCGCGCTCTCCGTTCCCGCCACGCGCATCGTCGTTGCGAACCCACCTTGTCCTTTGCGCACGTCTTGTAAGATTGATCCTTCGAACGCGTAGTCTTCTGCGGCGCCGTCGGCGGCATCATTCGCGCCCGCCGCGCGAACGACGCGCGCGCATCGCGGTGCGCATCGCGGTGCGCGAGACGGCGCGTAGCGTCGCATCGATTGCGCGCACGGTGCGGCGAGAACGCGCGTCGTCGTCGACATTGTCGCCGGCGCGGTGTGACGTCGTTGTGGATAAGAACAGCCAGCCTCAGTTGGCGACGGGCGAGGTCGCTCGCGCGACGCGGTTACCACGCGCGATACGCGCGGCAAAAGGTTCACGCTCATGTCGCCGACGCTCTTGCATCCCATCATCGCCGCCCTCGACGCGCTCGACGTCGATGCGCTCGATGCGCTCGCATTCTGTGACTGCTGCGCGTTGGTGCTCCCAGTGCTTGATAATCTCGGCGTGGCGTTCGCGCCGGCGAAATCCGACGTAAAAGGGAACATTGAGCGTCTGCGTGAAGCTGCGATGGCATCTGGGGGCGGCGCGATCGCGGTGTGGGATGTGATTCGAGCGGAGAAGGCGCGAGGCGAGGCGAGCGGTTCGAAGAGCGTGTCGCGCGGGACGCTTTGGTTGAAGCGGTTCTTGGAATTTACGTGCGATTTGCTTCGTAGACTCGGAAGTGATCGCGCGATGAAGGTGGGTGATGCGTCAAATGCGAGCTATAAGCAGACCTTGGCGCCGTTTCATGGATGGATGAGTAAGACGGCGTTTTCGGTGGTGCTATCGTTTCCGCCGTCGACGTCGACGTTCGTAGCATCTTTAGGCGGTGATGCGGCGTATGAGGCGATGACGACGATGTCGTCGAAGTTCGAACCGTTTTTGAACCGTATCGATTCGTTTTTAACCGACGAAGGGTTGAATGACCCGACGCCGGTGTAAGTCGGCGCCTGCCTCGGCGACAGTTGTAATGTATTTAAACGGAGCGTGTATTGAAGAATGTTCATTTTGGCGTATAGCGCGCGTGTATTGAAGAAACAATGCGATGATAGAGTTACATGTAGAGATTAGCAGCTACGCTTTCCACAACTTATGCAAGTTTGCGAACCAACGTCTCTCTCTCGCGCGCTTTTGTACTCACATCGTATCGTACATTGAAAAATCTGGCATTGATGCAGACGCAATCAGCCCCTTCTTCATGCGTGTCAATCCAGGCGGAGCACGTAGACCCTTATCTAAACCAAGCTCTGCGATGCGATCGCGCTCCTTTGCTTGATTTGCTCGCTCGTCGTCGTCATCGTCATCCGAAGCGTCGGCGGAGTCGCGCAACGCGTTCAAGTTTGGCACCGAGGACACCTTGACAAACTTCCCCTTGATCCGCGGCCGGCTATCGGCACACGCCTTGCGCGATTGGTAACGAATCACCTTGGTAAAGATTCGATTCTTACGTTTTTCTTTCCATCGCCTGAGACGTTCGAGGCGCGTTTGTGGCTGCGGCAATCCCGCATACGTCTCAGCGCCGGATGGCGGGCCGCATCCGCCGCCGTCGTGCGCGGGCGGCGGGACATCAGACGTCGCGATGACGTTCGGTCGCGGTGGTTTGCTTTCACCTTGACTACACTCGACCTTCACTCCCAATGTGTCGAATGCCGCGTTCGTGCCAACATCCATCGTCGCATCGCCTTCATCCTCCGTCTTGATGCGCACGCGCGCTCGTTCGAGCTTGCCAGTCAAACCGTCAAACTCCGCCTCGAGAAAGCTCGAACTCGACGGCGATGGCGAATCAAACTTGCCATACGTTGGATTATTCTCTAAAAACCTCACCGCACTGTCATCTAAAATCGGACCGAGATACGAACTCGTCACCGCGAAATCGCCCACGCGCGCGAGCGCCTCGAGCTCGCCCGCCGAAATCAACCCAGACGTGTTCGCGCTCTCCTCCTTGACGACGACGCGGCCGTTCAGTTTCACCACCTCATCACCATCGACGTCATCAAGCCGCGGCTCGTCGCGTAGAAAATGTGCCGTGGGATCATCGCCAAACTGATCGTCATCCAAATCCCGTAAATTTTCATCCCAAAACGCGCCGTCCAACGCATCCGCGGGCAACGTCGTCCCGTCGCGCATCAACGAGCGCGTAAAGTAATCATCCACCAACCCAGTAAAATCGTCATCATCGACGTCATCAACACCACCACCGAGTGTATGCGATATCCCCGTCGACATCGGCATCGCCGCACTCGCGCTCGCATCACCGCTCGCGTCGCCTATTCCCGCGTCGTACGACCCCACGCGCGCGCGTTCGTGCTTTTTCGCGACGGCGTTCGCCTCGTGCACGCGCGCGTCACACGCCCCGCACAAATACGCCTACAATCACGCACACGCGTCACGAACGTCACAGTCAGTACACCACACCCATCTAACGCATCGAACGCGCGCCATCGTCGGTCGTCATCCGCGCGCGTTCGCCCTTCAACGCGCGCGCGCTTTATCCATAACCTCGTTATCCACCCATCGCGTCGCACTCGTCCACCCCTCACGCACCTCATCCTGCGCACAAAACCACTCCGCGAGCGCTGGGTCACCCCCAACACACTCCTCACACAACCTATGCGCGCGCCGCGAGACGCGCGCGCCATCCGCGCGCGCGCCATCGCACGCCGCGCACGCCTTGACGCCGTCGGCGTACCGGTACGTCACCGCGCGCGCCGCGCGACAGTGCGCGCACGACGTCGCCGCCGCGCGCGCGCGCGCCGCGCGAACGCACGCACGCGAACCGTCCTCGTCGTCGCCGCCGCCTCGGCCGCCGCCGCCGTCGCGCGCCATCGCCGACGCGTCGAGTGAAGGCGCGTCGCGCGCTGACGCAGCAGCCGCGCGCGCGCGTGCCGACCCTTCCGTGCACGATGGTCCATCGATGGCAATATCGATCGCGCACCGGGGCGATCGATGCGCGTGATCGATCGATGGCGATATCGATCGATATCGATATCTCTGGAGAGATCTCGCGGCATCGGTCGGTCGGTCGGCATCGGTCGGTCGGACACACCCAGTCACCCCAAACACCCGGACGTAGAGACCCCCATCGACCGATCGCGACCAGGCGATCGCGCCACACGAAAAAACGCCTCGCGTCCACGGGTGGCGTTACTCTGCGTCGCGCGCGCTCGCGGTCGCGTCGCGTCGCGTCGGATGGAGGCGCGGTGGGCGGATGCGCGCGAGATGCGCAAGGTGTACGAGCGCGAGAAACGAGGGGTGAAGTGCGTGCGTGCGATGCGCGTCGAAGTGAAGCGTCGTCGTCGCGTGATGGCGTGACGGCGACGCGCGCGCGCGCGAGGATGTGCTGTTTTTTTGGGCGCGCGCCGCGTGACTGACTGACTGACTGACTGACGACGCGGCGTGCGTGCGCGTGATGACGCACAGGGCACGCATGGCGCGCGCGAGAGGGGTGGTGTTGAAGTCGCAACCCGATGCGAGCGCGAAGGCGACGTATGAGGAGGCGATGACGCATGAGCCGCGGACGCCTCCGCCGCGCGAGCCGACGGCGGAGGAGGGCGACGAGAGACGCGAGGACGCCGAAGCGACGGCGATGGAGCTCACGCTGGTGGATGCGTACGCGAAAGAGGCGAGGGGAACGCCAGTGGAGATGATTGATGAGAGTACGGCGGCGGCGAAGCTTCGTACGCGTGGGAACGCGGCGATGCGTGTCGGTGATTTCGCGCTGGCGCAAGCCATGTACGCCGAAGCGCTCGACGCCGCGGATGACGACGACGACGCGAATATGCGCGCGGTGTTGTTTTGTAATCGCGCGTTGGCGTATTATAAAATGGATGAATATGAAGCCGCGATGTGCGACGCGAAGTGTGCGGAGGAGCTCGCACCGGCGTGGAGTAAGCCAAAAAGGCGCTTGGCCGAGGCGTGCGCTCGATTGGGCTCGTACGCGCTCGCGACGGCGTACGCCAGGCAAGGCGAAAGTCTCGAGCTCGCGGAGAAGAATTTCAGCAAGTCATTTAGAGACGTTTTGGATGACATCGCCATCGCCGCCGCAGAAGATGGCTCCATAGCGGGGTTTGATGGGAGGCTCATTTTCGTTCGAAGCGCCGGCGAGGACGCGTGGCTCGGCAAGGAGGCGCCGACAAACGCCGCGTTCGACGAACTCGAAGAAGAAGCCGTCGATCCCATGTTCGCCAGAGGCAGCGGCGACAACAATGGTGACGGTGCGCTCGCCAAGCCAATACATGCGAAATCTTTACGCGACGCGGTGGATATGGCGCACGATGGCGATCGAATTTTACTCTTGCGCGGAGCGCACAATGGACTGGGCGAAGTCGTCGAAATCAACAAGCGCGTCATTATTCGCGGTGAAGGCGGGCTCAGAGACGCCGTGGTGGATTGCCGAAACAACAGTCCACTGTTCCGAATCAAGAGGTCGTGTGTGATACAAAATCTGGATATTGATTTCACGGGATTCAGCGAATCCGTGCGCGTGCTCGGGGACGAGCGCGTCAAGCCGTTGATTGAAAATTGCATCATCAAGTCCAGCGGCGGCGACGGCATCGCGCTCGGTGGCCAAGCCGCGCCGACGTTTCGAAATTGCATCATCACGGGCAAGAAATCATGTGTGCGTGTGTTTGCGAAAGCAGCGCCGACGTTGATTGATTGCAACATCACCGCGGCTGACTTGCAAGGCGTGCTCGCGATGAAGACGTCGCGCGTGATTTTGCACGGGTGCGCGATTCAAGCGAATAAAGAAGATGGCGTCGTCGCCATGGAGAGCGCCAACGTTGTGTTGACGAAATGCTTGGTGCAAGATAACCTTGGACCTGGCATCGATGTGTCGCAGAACGCCAAGGCGGTGCTGACTGATTGTGACATCGACGCCAACGTGGGCGGATTGTGGCTGTGGGACGACGCCGCGGCGCACGCGACGAAGTGCTCAATAAATGGTGGAAAGTCACACGCGGTTCTGATTGATACGAACGCGCACGCAAGCTGTCGCGCGTGTGATATTTTAGGCACCGTGCACGCATCTGAGACTGCCATGCGCGCTGTTCGAGGGCAACACACGACGGTGCGCGAGGCCGACGTCCCGACGACGTTGCCTCGCGAGCTCGCGGGCGCGTTCAAGTTTGACCCGTGTGCGTACACGCGCAAACAATAAATACATAGTACTGTACACAATGTCACTACAACAATAACAGCGCGTCAATCAAATCCAAAGTCACCCCCGGCGGCGTCGAGCAATGACTTCTCGTCGTCTTTCGAGCTCGCCTCGACGCGCTTGCGTCGCTTCGCGCCGATTCCCTCAACCGCCGTCTCGTCTTCAACCACCGCCACCGTCGCGCGCCGCGCCGCTCGATCTGCATCACGCAACGCTTGTTTGGCCTCCATGTACCTCGCCTTGCTCAACGCCGCCTCCTCTCGACTCTTCCGCCGCCGTTCCTCCGCCTCAGCCGCCTTGGCCGCCGCCGCCTCGAGCGCCTTCCCGCACGTCGCATCCAACCCCGCACCCGCCTTATATCTCACCTCCGCGCTCTCCGCCGCATCGTACCGCCCATCGCGCGCGCCCTTTTTCCCCCACGCCGTCGCGCCGACGTCGCCCGCGCGCCCGAGCCCCAACACGCTCGCGCCCGCGCGAAACCCGTGTCGCGTGATCGCCTCGTAATCCACCGCCTCGTTCGCCGCCGACGCCTCGCGCGCGCCCGCGCGCGGTGCGGCACCACCGCGCGCGTCCTCCTCGTCCTCGTCGTCGTCGTCGCTGTCGCTCGACATCGCGCCGAGCGCATCCATGGTGAACGCCATCGGGCGACGCCGGGGCGTGCGTGAATGGCGACGCCGTTCGTGACGCGCGTGATCGATGTCCCGTGTGGTTCGATGCGACACGCGATCGATGCGCGATATCGATCGATTGGGCCACGAAAGGGTTCGCGCGACACCGCCGTCGGCGACCGCGCCATGTTAATCGTCACCGCGCACTCGATAATAAAAGTTAAGTTCGGACATACGGGTAGTACTCTAGAATACTTAAGTCTATGCGTGGTATAGAGCGGAGCATCGAGCCTCGCGTGAGTCAGCACGTCGCCCAATGCGCGCGCGCGTTCGCGCGGCACACCGCGCCGGCGACGGCGGCGACGGCGCGCGAAAACGCGGCGATCGCACGGAATAATATTTTGTATATCTCCGTCGCGCGACGTTCGAATCGCGCGTCGGTCGCGCGCGCGCGAAAGACTGCGGGACGGGCAAAAAGTGCATAAAGCGTCCGCGTCAGCGCGCGTCAGCATTCAATCATGGCGCTCGATGTCGCCGCGCCGCCGGCGACGCCGCGCTTGGATGCCGAGGCGATGGTTGAATGCGCGGTGAAAAATACAGCGCATGCGTTCTCGCGCGATGCGCGGCCCGAGCATAAGCGACGGCGCGGGTCGTCGAGCGAACACAAGTGCGTGCACTTTTCGGTGCTGCTGCACACCGTCATCGGTCGCGCGGACGCGGATGTCGACCGCACGCCTCGAGGAGAGCCGGCGAGGTGTTCGTGCTGTGGGTTACACGTCGTTGGGTATGCGTTTGGGTGTGCGCCGTGCGCGGGAGTGATGGAGAGGTTTGAGTTGTGTGCGATGTGTTTCGGCGCGCACGCGCACCTGAGTCAGAGGACGACGCAGACGAGCGACGAAACGGACGCGAAAGTCATCGCGAGTTCGTCCCTCATGGGGTTTCGCGTGCACGATCATCCGCCGCAGTGTTTTATTCGGACTGGGGATGACGATCAGATGGCGCTGGATGAGATTTTGAGCGATCGGAGGAACTTGATGGTAAACGGACGCGGGTCGGCGGAGGAGGATGTCGAGGCGACGTCGCCCGCGAAAACGCTGTCGCGCGCGAGCAGCGGGCGGTCGAGCGATGATGCGTTTGACGTCACGACGACGGTGTGATGATTCTTTCTTTCTCTTTTTTTTGTTTAGTTGTATATTGTATGTAGATCTCGTGTAAAAGATGTTTTGACTCAACTCAACATGTGATGACTAGGACGCCGACGCCTTTGACGCCGCGCGACCGCGCGCGATGGCGAGGTCAAACATGCGCTTTAATTCGGCTGAATCGCCGTCGATTTGTAAACCTTCGAAAAATGCTAACGCGGCGTCTTCGTACTCGTTCAATGCGAGCGCGGCTTCGCCTTCGCGGTACCACGCCTTGACGAACATCGGGTCGAGCGCGCGCGAGTTTTTCGCGTCGGCTTTGGCGTCGGCGTAGGATTTAAGTTTAAGCCGCGCCGCCGCACGATTGGCCCATGTCTTCGCACACGACCCGTCCTGTGCGAGTGATTCAGTGTATGCCTTTTCTGCACCCTTGTAGTCGCCAGCGACGAACATTTCGTTCCCTTGACGTCGCGTTTTCTCCGCCGCCGTCGAGTCCTTGACGGCGAAGGCCTCCGTCGTCGACGCCGCCGGAGGCGCGTTCGATGTCGCCCTGTCATCGTTCTGCATCGCCTCGAGCTGCGCCGCCACGTGCTTAATCACGCCATCCGACGTCCATGTTATGCCCTCATCGGGCGTCGTGCGAGGTAATAACAACTCTACAACGCTCCGACGTTTCGTCGCCGCCGCCGCGTGCACCGCCTTCAACCCGCTCGAATCCGCGACGTCGGCGTTCGCGCCCGCGTCGAGCAACACTCGCGCCATCGCCTCGGCACATTTCTCCGTATTCATGTGCGCGGCAGCAATATGTAACGGCGTCATATTTCCTTGCGGCGTCGCGTTCACATCGGCGCCGGCGGCGATTAATACCCGCACGCTCTCGACGTCGCCCGAAGCGCACGCAAACGTCACGACGCTCGCGCCCCCGTCTCGCATCGTCGCCTTCACACTCGCGCCGCGCTCGAGAAGCTCTTCGAGCATCCCCGAACACCCTCGCATGGCAGCCACGATCAATGGCGTGCCCACATTCTCGCACTTTTGCTCGATGGCGTCCGGAATGTCCAACCCGTACGTCCCAGAGCTCAACGCGTCGAGCGCTCGAGCGCACGTCTCGCGCGAGCTCGCGAATCCTCCTTGCACGCTTCCCATGACCATCTGATGCAACACTCCCGCCCCAGAGCTCGTGCGTGCCTTAGCATCGGCACCGAGCGCGATAAACGCGCGAACGGCATCGATCGCGCCCATGGATGCGGCAGTCATGAGCGGCGTAAAGCCCTCGTCGTCTCTCGCGTCGGCGTCGCACCCGAGCTCACTCACGAGAGCGTTGATGATCGCCACGTCCCCTCGCGCCGCGGCGGTGTGCGCGCAGCGGCGACCGCGTTCATCGCGAATCTCTGCAATCGTGCTCGCGCCCGAGGCGAACGCGGTCGACGCGCGGCGCAGGTCGTCGACGGAGCCGCGCTGGACCGCCGCCATGAGCGACTGCAGCGCCTCGAGGTCGTTCGCTTTCGGTGTCGACGACATGCGCGCGCGGCGTCGGGTGACTGGGGACTGGGGACGAGTGACGGGTGCGTGCGCGCTGTGGGACCGCGCGCGGCGTGCGTCGTGCGTCGTGCGACGGCGATGTGCGTCGTGGGGCGCAGTGCGGACAAACTGTCGGGTGCCGCAGAGCTCGACGCGCGCGGTCGAGAACGGCGGCTGGCAGCGCGCGACGCGGAGGCGACGCGAGCGAGCGCGTGTGTGCGTGTGCGCGAGGGCGCGTGGGCGAGGGCGGCGTGCGAACGCGCGAGCGCGCTCGGGTGTCGACGCGGCGTTTGGACATTTCATTTTGATTTTTCGCATTCGAATCGCGAGGTGCGCGACGATCGAGCGTGGTCGCGCGCAACACGCGTGGGCGACGAACGTTGATACGGTGAGTGTGAGTGCGTGCGGGTGGGCGTTCGCGACGGGGCGCGGGCGGTGAGGCACGATGAGTCACGATTTAGACGCTTGGATCGCCCAGCTCAGGAAATGCGAGCCTCTCGCGGAGGACGACGTCAAGCGCCTGTGTCAGATGGCGATTGAGATTTTAGTAGAAGAGTCCAACGTGCAGACGATTGATTCGCCGGTGACGATATGTGGGGACATCCACGGGCAGTTTTATGACTTGTTGGAGTTGTTTAAAGTTGGGGGCGATTGCCCGGATACGAATTATTTGTTCATGGGCGACTTTGTCGACCGCGGGTTTTACAGCGTCGAGACGTTTTTGTTGCTCTTGGCGCTCAAGGTTCGCTACCCCGATCGTATGTTCTTGATTCGAGGCAATCACGAGTGCCGACAGATTACACAAGTGTACGGTTTCTACGACGAATGCTTGCGCAAGTATGGGAGCGTAAACGTCTGGCGATATTGCACCGACGTCTTTGACTACCTTTCGCTTTCGGCGTTGATTGATAACAAAATTTTCTGCGTGCACGGTGGATTGTCACCAAATATTACCACGATTGACCAAATTCGCACGATCGATCGCAAGCAAGAGGTGCCGCACGAAGGGGCGATGTGCGATTTGCTTTGGAGCGACCCGGAGGACGTGCGCGGGTGGGGATTATCCCCCAGAGGAGCTGGTTATTTATTCGGCGACGACGTTTGCACGTCATTTACACAAACGAATAGCATAGATATGATTGCACGCGCGCATCAGCTCGTCATGGAAGGGTACAAATGGATGTTCAACAAGCAGCTCGTCACGGTGTGGAGCGCGCCAAACTATTGTTATCGTTGCGGTAACGTGGCGGCGATTATGGAACTGAATGAGAACTTGGCGAACGATTTCAAAGTATTCGACGCGGCACCACAAGAGGCGCGCGGAGCACCTGCGAAGAGGGCGGCTCCAGACTATTTCCTGTAATATCTTTATGTGCAACTGCTAGCAAAATTAAAAAATCTCTAGAGACTCCCGCGCGCTCAACGCTTACGACACATACTCAATCCATCACCAATGGGTACCATTCCGTATGAAACGCGCTCATCGCTCGCAACGAACGCGTTGAATTCGCGAATCGCCAAGGTTTGTTTGTCCTCAAGCGTCTCGTCTGCGACTTTCCCATACCACAGCACGTTGTCGATGATAATCAAACCACCCGGTCGCACCAACTTCAACAGCGCTTCGTAATACTCCCTATACGCGCGTTTATCGGCATCAATAAACCCAACGTCAAAACTATTCTCCCCATGTTCCTCCAAAAGTTCAACCACGCTGACTTTGGCGTCGCCATTCTTCTCTACGACTCGGTCGCTCACGCCCGCCTTTGCCCAGTACCTCCGCGCCACGGCGAACGACTCTTCGTTCTTATCACACGCGTACAACACCCCACCCTCGCGCATCGCCGACGCCATGGCGATCGAACTATACCCCGTATACGTCCCAATCTCAATCACGCGTCGAGCATCGACTAATTCGACCATCAACGCCAACAACGCGCCCTGCTCGGGCGCCACCTGCATTTGACTCCCGCGCAACGCGCTCGTCTCCTCGCGCAACGCGCGCAGCACCTCAGACTCACGCGTGTGCTTGAGAAGATACGCATACAATCCATCGTCCAGCGCGAGCGGTGGGGTGTTCCACGGCCCCGTGCCGTCGCGAGCGCCGGCGGACGCACCGCAATCTCCACCGGCGGCGGCGCCGCACGCCGCGCGAGGTCGCCGCACCGCCGCGCGCGTCGACGTCGTCGTCCTCGCCGCGCGCGCGACGCGCGACGCCCGCATCGCCATCATCGTCGTCGTCGTCGTCATCGCGCCGCCGTCGCCGCGGTCGCACCGCGCGCGCCGCAGTCGCGCGAAAGGATGAAGTAACGCTCAAAGTTTAGCGTTTTTTTATCGTCATAATTGGACGACGACGATGCCGAGCGCGCGATTGCGATGGTCGTACAAGGATGAAGTTGGCGGGTGGAAAGGGTACGACGAGCGGTTGGGGTTGCGCTACGACCGGGAGACGATTGATGCGGTACGATGGCGACGACGCGATGCGATGCGATGCGATGCGCTGGCGTGTCTTTATTTTCTGTTGATGGACTGACGAGACGACCGCTTTGTGATGACGATGGCGCGGTGTGGGCAGATGTCAAAGACGTATGAGCATTGGAATACAATCATGGATGAGTGCGACATGGATATTGATTCACAGGACGAGCGAGCGTTGAATATAATGCGTCGCGAGCGGTCGGATCCGACGTACGCGCCAGACGAACCAGTGCCGATGACGCTCAAGCCTTTCGATGGCGCGCCAGGTAGTAGCGAGGGCGTGATTAAATACACGTACATGAAAGAATTGACCACTGTGAGTGAGGTGATCGAGGACGTATCGGAACACATCGGGGCCAAGGTGTATGAGATTTCGCTCGTACGCGCGGGCGTCAAAATGTCACAAAAGCAATGGACGTTGAGCGACTACGGCGTCAAGGCGGACTATGTGGTGTATTACAAAGTAGACCACGTGACCGTGTACTAGAAACTCTGACGTGTTTACAACTCCTACTGTAATTCTATTTATTAGGCTAAAGCTACCGTCGCGTGACTTGTTATCGCGTCTTTTTTGTCAATTTGCGCGCTCGATCGAACGCGACGACGCTTTGCGTCACCTGTCCCAAAAGCACGAGTTGCGTGATGGCGAATACGAGCGTGATGGCGTAGAAGAAGTTTGCATTAGCCACTCTCGTGTGAATCCACATGTACCACACGATTGGGCTCAGTAACAATGCGTACAAGAACCCGCCGGCGATGAGCACGCCACCCTTCATGTACGCCAACGGGTTCCCACTCTCATCGATGGCGATGACGGATAAGAGCGACATATACGTCACAACATCGCTCAACGTCGGATACGGCGCACATATCGTAGCCACGATTAAACTCAAAACCAACGCCGTCAGTGGTCTATTAGAGAATCGATACGCTAAAGGCGCCGC
>JACLAB010016615.1_pt1 | contig 20550 bp, 9 predicted proteins | sample 8027921 | NCBI WGS metagenome assembly JACLAB01 (sample SAMN15725117, study PRJNA655200) | protist metagenome | isolation source: fluorescence activated cell sorting (FACS) single amplified genomes of... | place: USA: West Boothbay Harbor, Gulf of Maine | collected 2000-07-19
AGGTTGTCGTCGTCGTCGTTCGAGAAGAAGAAGAAGAGCATCTCCCGACGAGCAGCAATCGTCGCATGCCGTCGTTGTTGTTGTTGCGACGCAGTAACACTCTCGAAGAAGAACCAGCTGCGCGAGAAGAAGAAGCGGGAAAGAGCGTGGTAGCCGCAGACGTCATTCGCGAGTGTGAGCTGGCCGATTACGGACCGGCGAGAGGAACGATGGTTATTCGCCCGTACGGATTTGCCATGTGGGAAACGACGCAGACGATTTTGAACGAACAGTTTGGTATGCGAGGAGTAGAGAATTGTTATTTCCCACAGTTGATTCCGTATTCCTTTATCACGAAGGAGGCGTCGCACGTCGAGGGATTCGCGCCAGAGTTGGCCGTAGTCACGCAAGGAGGTGGAAAGACGTTAGAAGAACCGTTAGTGGTCAGACCGACGTCGGAGACTATCGTGAATCACATGCTTTCGCAGTGGATTCAAAGCTATCGAGATTTACCGATCAAATTGAACCAGTGGTGTAACGTGCACCGATGGGAGATGCGAACGAGGCCGTTCATTCGAACATTGGAATTCTTGTGGCAAGAAGGGCACACCGCGCACGCAACTGCGGAAGAAGCGAACGAGATGGCTATGGAAATGATTAAAGTGTATTCAGAATTCGCGGAGAAGACGCTTGCGATGCCCGTTATTGTTGGAAAAAAATCCAGAATCGAAAGTTTCGCGGGCGCAAAGGCGACGTATACCATGGAGGCGATGATGGGCGATAAGAAGGCGTTACAAGCCGGAACATCGCACGATTTAGGCGATAACTTTGCTAAAGCGTTCGAGACGACGTTTCTGGATACCGATGGGAAAGCAAAGAATGTGTATCAAAGCTCTTGGGGCGTGAGTACGCGAATGATGGGTGGCGTGATTATGACACACGGCGACGATAAGGGATTGACTTTACCGCCGAAATTAGCACCGGTACAAGTCATCGTAACGCCGATTTGGCAAAAAAATAAAGATAAGGAATCGGTAATGGCGTCATGCGATGCGATTACCAAAAATTTGAAAGAGGCGGGCATTCGCGTGAAGATTGATGCGGACGACACGAAATCACCCGGATGGAAGTTTAACTTTTGGGAGATGAAAGGCGTGCCGATTCGCATCGAAATTGGTCCCAGGGACGTTGAGAAGAACGCGTGCGTCGTTGCCAGAAGAGACTTGCCAGGTAAAGAAGGTAAGGAGTTTGGCGTCTCCGCGGAGAAGGCGTCTTTGGTGGAGAAAGTCAAGGTGACTTTGGATGAGATTCAAGATTCAATGTTGGAGAAAGCGAGAAAGTTTCGAGACGAGAACATCGTCGATTGCGCGACGATGGCGGATTTAGAAAAAGCGATCGAGGACGGTAAGTGGGCGAGATGCGCGTGGGAAGGTTCGGACGAAGAAGAGAAGGCTATCAAGGAGAAAACCGGGGCGACCATTCGATGCTTTCCGTTTGAACAACCGAGCTCGGTTGGTAACTGCATACAGACTGGGAAGCAGGCGAAAGAAGTTTGCATATTTGCCAAGAGTTACTAAGAGAATGACTCGTCCGTATAAATACGCGTGAATGCGTTTAGCTTTTTGTAATTTGACTATGATTGCCACTTAGTTTGTCTATTTAATACATTAACGTTGTCGGCTTTTTATTAATACATTTGGTTCACTTGAGCCAGCGTTTTCGCATCCTTCTCCATTTGGTTTCGATGCGAATCAATCGCAGTTCTCAAAGCATCCGCTATGTTTCTGCTTTTTTTCGAAAACGCATCGTCGTCGAGCGCACTTTGAACCGCGCGAATAGCATCCATAGGAAGCCAAACAGCGTTATGTTTGACGCGTTTCATCGCGCTCGCCCGCGAATAAAGTTCCAACTCTTTCAAAGCCACCCGAGCCGCGCACGCGGGACGATTCGCTTTCAAATACAACGCGATGAGCTTATCGCAATGCACATTTTCGGTGAGGAACAATGGTAATGCGAGGTCTGGGTTCACACTTAAAGCACCTAAACACGCAGAATATGCAACCATCCCATTCGTTTCTACGTTTTCAAACTTTTCTACGATTTTTCTCGAAGCCATCCACGGGTTCTCACTGGCAAGTGTATTCGAACTGTTCGATAACGAGCTCGAAACTTTAACGCATTGAAAACCAATCGGTAACTTTGACGAATGATGACTCTCGCTCGAGTGACGAATCGTTTCTGCCGCAAAGGCACCAGCGCAGCATGATATTTCACTCGCTACGTCTCTCAATTCGTGGTTTGAAAACCACAAAGAAACTAAATCAGAGCATTCGTCGAAGAACCCACGCTTTAACAAGCTCTCGCACACAGTTTTCACAACACGTTCATCAAATAAGGACGCTATGTTAGAAAACTTCTGCTTATCAATCGCGAGTTCTTCAAAATATGCATCGTTTTTCAAAAGAATGAGACGCGCTTTCGTGAGCGCGACCATTCTTGCCATTGCTGCGAGCGGAGAACCAATTCCAATTTCATCGTCTCCCGTTGGAGGATGGAGCTTTTTGTGTCGTTTCGGCTTCGGTGGAGGCGCACGGTCGTTCGATTGTAGACCCCGCCGTGAATGTTCGTCTTCATCGTCGCTGTTGTCCTCGACATCGTTGTTAATGCGAAGCTTATCAAATACGATCTCTTCTTGAGAAGATTCCGAGGACCCTTTCTCGACGCGCATTTCGTCCTCCTCGACTGCTTCTTTTTCAAAATCATCGTGTGTTGGCGCAAAGAACACTTCGCCGTCGGCACCACACCTCTCTTCGCTTCTCGTCGCAGTTAACGCGGCTAAAGATTTTTCCAAACCATGCAAATGACGTTGAACTGACGCGATGGCATCGTTTCGAAGTTGCCCGTTTTGCGGTTCTTTCGCGGCTTCACAAACTATTCGTCGAGCTTCGTCTCCGAAACGCACTGCGTCTTGGGCAGCGACTAACGCGGCATCTTTTAACTCCCATCGGTCGACGAGCATGGAATATAAAATCTCCGACGGAGAAACGATCGTAGCCGTCCCTTCGTGTTGCTCGTCTTGGGACTGGTGCGTCAATTTGTGCGTTCGAGATTTTCTTTCGAGAGTTTCTTTCGCGGCGTAAATCGCCTCTCCAAACGGCAAGGATTTGATCACTCGACCAATATCAGCAGTTGCACCACAGTTCACGCCCATCGCGTCGCATGCCGATGCGACAAGTGCGCGAACACCTGAAAAGTTAGAATGTCTCGCCGCTGTCGGAGAATCGTGGAGGAAAAGAGTGGAAACAAACGCAGATACGAAATCATTTTCGTCGCAGGCGCGTCGAAGAGACGCGTGCCAAAGTCTTTCCTTAGCGTCTATCAGCCTAGCCGCATCTTCTGGCGATTCAAATTCGGTAATGAGCTCCGCTTCAGATATTGCTGCCATTGTGAATTTCAAAGAGGCGTGAGAAAGGCGCGACGAAAAGACGCGTTCAAAAGCTAAAGCGACCGTTTCGTGATGTTCAAGCGCATCGTATGTGCGCGTATCTTGCGCTTTCTCGTCATCGATATCGCCGCTGTCGTCATCACCAAGTATTGAAGTGCGAATCTTTCTCGCCGTTTCTGCTAAGATCTCATTCTCGCTGTCGTCAACTTTTTCCAAGCGCAAAGCCGCCTGAAAAAACAATCTCGAAGCTTCTTCGTCCGAGTGAGTCGTCTGTGAAGATCTTCTCGCCAACATTGCCAGCGCGCGCGCAAAAGCCAACGCCGGTCGTTCGCCTTCGTAACACAACAGACTTTCATCCTCTTCTGTTTTTTTCTCGTAATCTCCCGGAATGGCGCTGCCTAAAAATGCCAACGCAATCTTCTCTGAAGCTTCAATTTCACCTCGACGAAAAAGATCGACAACAACCATCGCTGGATCGCCTCTTTGTTTCGCAAACGCTTGAATAGCAACAGTATCCGAATCCAACGCGCAGACGGACGAAAGTGCGGAAGAAAGTGAGAAAACTAAGAGAACACGCGGCAGCAATGTAAAGGCTTCGTTTGAAACCTTCTTCGGCGCTGAGCAGGCGCGACCTTTAGAGGCTAATCGGAGTAACATGGCGAGCCCAAACGCTTTGTGCGCTAGCATGCGCAACGTCTTTGCCGACGTGAAAGAGGAGACAGATGTAGACGCAATGTCGTAAACGCTTTGAGATAAACCCGCCTCAACACTTTGTGCGCATGCCGCCAAATCTTTCTCATTTACGATCAGCGATTCCCACACTTTTCGTACCGTCAAAACCGTTTGCCGTTGGAGTAAGCGTCTTTGGTCCCGAAACAACGTGTCGTGTGCTTTACTCAAATTCTTATCACTCATAAAGAGACCTCCAGCGCCTGTCGCTTCACAGGTGGCGAGTTCGAGCCAATCGATAGCTTCGCGATTCTCGAGACCACAGAAATTACAGCCGAGCAACGATGCCATGCGTTCGATAGAATTCCCCGCCGCTCGAGAAAGTAACAACGTCGCATCTTCAACCGCTTCATTTTGAAATCGCATGTGCGCTTCAGAAAATGAAGCGTTCGGTGAACTCGTCGCGAGTGTGCTGATACCACTTTTTCTCAAAAAAAGCAGTTCTTCTTTTTTCGCGTTTGTGGATGATTTTACGACGGAGAAAGCAACACCGACGTTACCTAGTTTCCATTCGGCGACGTACCGTTTTACAAATTCTCTCCAATTCTGAACAAGGTCGTCGACTGTTTCCGAGGAGGAAGCTAAAGTTTCGGCTATAACGTCAACAATCGATTTTCTATCGATTTCAAAGTCCTTGCTACCAAGAGCTCGACGAAATCCAACCGCGCTCACTCCTCTATCTAAACCAATCTCTGAAATCTCCGAGGCTAAAATCTTTGCAAACGTGTGCATCTCGCTTTTATTGACTCCAATATCATTTAAATCTCCGAAAAATGATATACTCAAAGCGTTTAATGCGGCTTCAGAACCTACGCCGTTGATGGCCCACGATTCAAACTTTGCTAAATCAGATTCTAAAGTTTCGACGACCCTTAGCGAATTCGCTTCGGACCATTTCGAAACACAATTACTTGAAAAGAGGACAAAGATCTCGCCACTTTCAGAGGCAAAATATACGTCTCGAACGCTATCAGCGCTATTGGTGATCGGAAACGTAAGTACGCGTCGGATTTCGTTCGTGCTCACAAACTTGTACGCGGTGATGTGTTCCCTGCCCACATCTTCGTTTCCAAAGACCACTAAATTGCCGTCAGCTGTCGCTCGCGCTCCAGTAACAAACCAGTTTGAATCACTTTCGCGAGATGACGAACTAATCAAAGCGTCATTTTTCAATGCTCCTTTCGGTAACATCATCCGAAACAAAACGCGTCGGTTCGCTTGTGCGTTTGAGCCAAACGCACCCCTCGTATTTGTCGACGGCGAAGTCACGCACGTCACCGCCCCATCCCCTGTGACAATTACTGTCACCATCGACCCATCTAATTCGATCAAGCTGGATGATACGTACACTATTGGAGGCGCGAAGCCTTTCGCACCGAGACTAATCCCAAACTTTCCCAACAACGAGCTGCCGATAGCAGCTGCCGAGGAAGCCGAAATCGATTGGCTCCCTACTGCAATCTCTGAAAGCGCTTCGCCAGATAAAACGTCCAAGAAAACGACTTTTCGCCCGTCCGTACCACCGACGCACAAAATCGGCGACTGCTCCCCCGCATTACTCACCAATCCCGCGCATGTCACCGAGTCTCCGACGCTTGCAGTTTCCAGCTTCACTGTTTTCTTCGCAACCGCTCCGCCTTTCAACCGTAAGGACGATGCATCCGCAGACTCTTCCACGGCGGCCACGAAAACCTCCAACACTTTCCCGTGATTTTGTACCGCTCGATTGCACGCAATCACGCGAAATAACGCGCCGCCGGCGTCGTTCCCAGAAGACGTCGGCGCCAAAACGACGCTTTTGGCGCACACTTCGCCAACAACCGCAGGAAAGGCGATTTCAATCTTCTTTGCGTTCTTCACCGCTCTGTCGGCGCTCGCTCCTCGTTTTCCGAAACTATGCTCTTCCCACTTGACGACTTCGACGGCATTCTTCGCACTCGTTCGCCACGACAGTAAACTTCCGTCTCGCAATCGAACAATATCACCGAAACTCGTTTCGTTTTCATCATCACTCGGCCGTTTTTCTTCTCGCCGTCGTTCTTCTCGATCTTCTTCTTCCTCTTCTTTGTCATCGGCGTTGTGATTGCGCATCGTGCTCGCATCTTTCGCGCTTCGTCTTTCGTTGTTCGCACGCTCCGCCTCCGCCTCGTCGTCGTTCAGAACGAACAGAGGCGTTTCTTGCGCTGCGAACAACATCCTTTTCTTTGTCGTTGTAGCGCAAGCTTTTTGAGGAAAATTTGAAAAGGAAACAAAGAAAGAGGAAAGGAAGGGAACGAAGAGTAGAGAGAGAGAGAGAGAGAGAGACGGAACGTCGATACGAATGTAAAAGCAAACGTTTGATAATAAATCGTAATATGTAAAATCAAATTCGCAAATTAAAACATGTTACTAACTCGTCTATGTAATAATATTGTGTCTCTTCAAAATGTAATAACGTGTTGTGGTTTATTCTGAGAGAGCGGAAATATTCTTTCCTTCTCTCTCGGCTACGAAGGCGCATATGTAAATACTCTAAAATCATCAAAGTTCAATATGCATTTATTCCTTGCCAGCCTTCTTCGCCTTGGACGGGTCTTCTCCGATGTAGACGTCCAAATCCCAGTCGGAATCGGTGGTCAAATCTTGGCCGGCGGCCAACTTGATCGCACGAGACTTGGCCTTGGCCTTGATATCCTTTCTAGACAACTTCTTCTTCGGGCCCTTGACCTTGACGGTGTTACCCATCGCATCAACAGTTTCCTCTGCCGGTCCATCCCATTCCGTCTTCTCACCCTTACCCTTTTTACCTTGACCCCATCTGTTACCGGTGATGATAACTTCGCCGGTACCCGGAACGTCCCAAGTTTCCTCCTTCAACGCATCCGCGAATTCGCAGTTGTGCGTGATGAGCAAAACGCCGCCGCCAAACTCCTTGACCGCGCACGCCAAGGCGCCTAACGCATCTCTGTCCAAATAGTTGGTCGGTTCGTCCATGACGACAATGTGCGGTTGCTGCCACATGGCGGCACCGAGAACCAACTTAACCTTTTGGCCGCCAGACAAACCCTTAATTCTGTTGTGCGTACCGAATTCAGCCTCGAGACCAAAGTCGATCAAGTGCTTTTCGACGTTGGCGGTGGTGAGCGGGCGCGCGTACAAGCCAGCACGCGCGGCTTCTCTTTCGTCGACGCGTTGAATCAACTTGGAGAAACCGTGCTTTTCGAGCTTTTCCTTTTCCATCCACGTCGTTTGGTCCATGGACAAGTTCTCCCACTTGACTTCGTACTCGTACTTGTTCTTCTTTTGACGACGACCAATAATCTTTTCGACAACCAACTTCATGACCGTACCATCGTCCTTGGTGATGTTGATCTTTTCCTTCATCAACCTTTCTTCTTCTTCCGTGTATTGCATGGTGACCTTGGTCAAGTTTTCCTTATCTTCACCAGTTTGGAATCGCCATCTGATGTACTCGTTCGGCGTCTTCTCCAAGTGCTGTTCGACGTGGTGGAACGCGTGCTGCGCGACGTACGCGTAACGCATGTTCGGGTGTCTCCAAACCGTACCTTGATCCGGTTCAGCTTCACCAGTGAGCAACTTGATGAACGTGGACTTACCGGCACCGTTCGGACCTAAGCACGCAACTCTGGAGGACAAAGAAAGCTGGATCGAGGCGTTTTGAATGATTTGCCTCTCCGTGTTGGGGTACTTGAACCAACAGTTGGTCGCCTTGACGATGGCTTTATCCTTGTTCTTCACGCCTTCCAAGAAACCAGGAGCTGGGAAGATGAACTTGAGCTCGTCGTTGGACAACTCGGTGTACTTCTTCGCGGCCGGGCACTGACGGATGAATTCAGTCAAGTTACCCTTGTACGTAACAAGCTTTCTCGTTTCGTAGTGGATGATGTGCGTACACACTCTGTCCAAGAAACCGGAATCGTGCGAGACAATCATGGACGAAATAGTAGTTTGAGAGATCAAATACTCTTCCAACCAGGCGACGTTCTTGACGTCCAAGTGGTTGGTCGGTTCGTCCAAAAGCAAAATGTCCGCCTTCATCAAAATCGCTCTCGCTAAGGCGAGTTTCATCTTCCAGCCACCAGACAACGCGGTGACGGCGCCTTCTTGCATCGCATCCGTAAATTGAAAAGTCGTCAAAACCTTCTTGACGTCGTCTCTGGTGGTTCCGTGTTCTTTGATGACATCGTTGGCGGAGATGAAGTCAACGACGTTCATGTCCCCGACATCGCCTTGGATGTCGTGTTCGACGTACACCGTTCTCAACTCTTCCGGCGGCGGAAAACCGTCAACTTGACCGTTGTTGATGGCCTTCATGAGGGTTGATTTACCGCAGCCGTTCGGGCCGCACAAACCGTATCTCTTACCCTTCTTCATGTGCAAAGTGGCGTTGTTGAGCAAAATGAGCGCACCGTACGCCAAGGAAAAGTCGCACTTGCACAAATCTTCGCCTTCTTCGTCTTCAACGGTGAAGACTTTCTTCGTGGATAAGTACAACTCTTCGGCCTTGGAGACCAAAGTCGCCGTCAAAGCATCCGCGTCGGCGTAAAAAAGCTTCATGTACGGCGTCGCGCAAGACTTGGTCCACGTGTCCTTGTCAAAGTTCTTTTGCAAGAGCGCGTTGACGGACAAGGCGCAAATGTGGTTGAAGATCGGCGCTACCGCCGGGTCTTCGACAAACTTCGTGACGTCCGCTTCCGAGGCGCCAGTCGAGGTAACCATGAGTGCAATCAACTCCTTGGACACCACGGCTTCGTCGTAGTGACCAGAGGCATCTTCGGATTCCGCGGCTGCGGATTCCGCGGTTTCGCCAGCGGCGTTCAACAACGTCTTGTACGCTCTCGTACAAACCGTTCTGCACTCCGGATCGGCAACTTCGTCCATCGCTCTCTTCAACAACGGCAACAATTTCGGGACGAACGGCTTGGCATCCATCGGATCTTCGACCAACTTACACATGTTGTCGATGATAACCGCGGATTTACGTTTGATCGCAGTCATTTGCGAGTGCGACAAACCTCTCATCAAAAGCGGACCGAGAATGGACAAGGTCGGCGACTCGACTTGCTGAACGAAAGTCGTCGCGGCGAGCTTATGCACACACTCCGGCACTTCGTCAATCTTGACGATGCACTCAATCAACGTCGGAATGAACGGCTCAATGTCCAAGTTACCAATCGTCGACGCCGCCTTGGCCATCGTGTCGGCGGACTTTTCCTTGACTTCATCTCTCATGTCAACCATGACTTGCGCAATCTCCGGGACCAATTCCGGCAACGCCGCGGCGACCGACTTCGGCGCAGCCGCGACAAAAAAGTCAACAGTTCTCAACGCAGCCATCTTGGATTGCCAAAACGGACTCGCAAAACCGGTAAAGATAGCCTTTTGGCACGCTCTGACGGCAAACGGCGACAACTTCGTCAAGATGGCATCCACCGCCGGATCCGCCGCTTCTCTCACGTCTTTGGACTTGTTATCCCCGGCCAAGTTAATAGCCACTTCCAACAATTCAATCATGAGCGGTTCCTCTTGAGCGCCCGATTTCGTTGCCAACTCACTGATTTTCTTCGCCGCGTTGGCTCTCGTTTCCGGCTCTTTCTTGTTCGTGGCATCCTTTTGAATAGACGCCACGATTTCCGCGGTCACAACGGAGGACGGTTTCGGCACGGTGCACTTCGCGGGAGCCATTGTGTAGTACTCGTGTGTGTATTAAATATGTCTGTCGTGAGAAAAGAAGAGTTCATCAAAGCGTCAGCAAACAGAAAGCAAATGGAACAATTCCACAAGATAAAACGTGGGCCGTCGCGAGCTGCGTATTTGTGGTGAAAAAGCGTTCGCAGCCAAAAAATTCATCGCGTCGGATACCGAACGAAAAGAGCACGAAAACATCTTCTCAAAAGCGATTCAACGCGCAATTCGCGCCCTAAAAGAATGCCTCGATGACCTTTTCGCGTCCTTCGCTCAAATTCGCCTTCGCATCGCTCGCTAAAATCGCGCAGCGTTCCCCCCCCGGGCGACAAAAGGGGTGGCGGCAAAAAAATCACCTTAGCCGCCGAAGGGAACAAAAAAAAAAAAGCAAAGACGCGCGGAATCGCCGCCTCGAACGAGGAGCGCGACGCGAATCGAAACGCGCGAGTGCGACGGTAAAAACGCGTCCCGCCGTGTTTTCCTCGCCAGAAACAAAAAAATTCGTAACCGTACCTTTTGAAAAGATTACTGCGTGTGTGTGTGTGTGTGGAAAGGCAAGCTGTGCGGTAGATGTGAAGAAATACCATCGTCCAAAGCAGAGAGGAAGAATTTTTTCTCTCCTCTTATTTTTCCCTTGAATGAATCTGAGCCGTCGGATGGACCGATGGATGACGGTTTCCCGAACTCTCCGTGCGCACACACACAAAAAAAAAAATAATCATCCTCGTGCCTGCATCTGCTGCTGCTGACTGAGGTCGTGCGTTTCTTTTTCGCGCGCGCGATGTGTCGTTCACGCGACAACAAACGCTGCACAACAACACCAACAACTTCAAATCAAATCACAAAAGAAGAACAAAAAAAAGTTCGTCGCGTCACTACGTTAGTTAGTTTTCATAAAGAGAGACGCGCGCGGGAAAAATGGGGAGCCGCGTCGCAAAGAGAGCGATCGAACGCGCGATCGCGTCCGCGTCCGCGACCGCGTCGAAATCTCCTCTCGTTAGCTTTAGGACGCGATTTACGTCGAGCGCTGCTGCTGCTGCTAATGCGTCTTCTCCGTCCTCCTCCTCGACGACGACTTCGCCAACGACGCTCTTGAAGAATTTCGACGTCTACCGGTGGTCTCCGGAAGCCCCGAAAGGCTCGAAAGACAGCAAGCCGCACTATCAATCGTACCAAGTTGACTTGAACGACTGCGGGCCGATGATGCTCGACGTGCTCTTAAAAATTAAAGACGAACAAGACCACTCGTTGAGTTTCCGCAGATCGTGCCGGGAAGGCATCTGCGGATCGTGCGCTATGAATATCAACGGCGTGAACACGCTAGCGTGCCTATCGAAAGTGGATAAATCAACCGCCGCGGAGACGACGAAAGTAGCGCCGTTACCGCACATGTTCGTCGTCCGAGATTTAGTGGTGGACATGAGTAATTTTTACGCGCAGTATAAATCGATCAAACCGTGGTTGATTCGAGACGACGAAGACGAGACGAAGTCGAGCGGGAAAGAAAATTTACAATCGAAAGAAGATCGCGAGAAACTGGACGGTTTGTACGAGTGCATCTTGTGCGCGTGCTGTTCGACGTCCTGTCCATCGTATTGGTGGAACTCGGACAAATATTTAGGCCCGGCGGTGTTATTGCAAGCGTATCGATGGATCATCGACTCGCGCGACGCGAGGAAAAAAGACAGGTTGATTCAAGTCAACGACGCGTTCAAGTTATACAGGTGTCACACGATTATGAATTGCACCAAGGTGTGCCCGAAAGGGTTGAACCCGGCGAAAGCAATCGCGAAGATCAAGACGATGGTCAAGTAGTAATACTAATTAAAGTTCGCACCAAACACGCACGAGAAGATCGAAAGAGCGAGAGCGTACACGAGTTCTTTTTGGTCAAAAGTTGTACATCAAAATAAAAAAAAGTCCAAAAATACATCAAAACTTAAATATTAACTCACACACACACACACACACGTATACATACATCATCATCGTCGATGTTTAAGAAATTGTGCAGCTCGGTGAAGAAGAGCGCGGCGGCGGCGGTGGTTTTGCCCGACGATGGCGGCGGTGGTTTTAAGAGCACTCCTCCTGCGTGTCGCACGGATGAAGAAGAAGAAGAAGAAGAAGAAGAAGAAGAAAAGGCAAAAGTTGTTTTTGACCCGAACCCGAACAACGTTTCCATACACCCGCGCACGCCCATCCGAAACTTCGAGCTCGGTCCAATCATAGGCACGGGATCGTTCGGGATCGTTCCGATAGCTAAACACCGCGATTCTGGGTTAGTCGTCGCGATTAAAATATTATCTAAAGCGCACGTGGCGAAGACGAAACAGATCGCGCACATCGTTCAGGAGAAAAAAATACTCGAGAGGTGTTCCGAGAGCAAGTTCATCGTGCGATTGTTTTCGTACGCGCAAACGAAGGAAGAAATTCATTTGGTGATGGAATTCGTTCCGGGTGGAGAACTTTTTAATCAGTTGAGGATTTATCGACGATTGAAGAATGACATCGCGCGGTTCTACGTCGTTGAAATCGCGCTCGCCTTTGAGTACTTGCACGAGACGTGCGCGAAGCCGTGTCGAGTGGCGTACAGAGATTTGAAACCGGAAAATGTTTTGTTGGATGGGTACGGGTACGTGAAGCTGGCGGATTTCGGATTCGCGAAGCAGTTAGGGCCAAAGATTATTAGCAAGAGGAACGAAGGTGGTGGTGGTGGTGGTGTCGCGACGAATCGAAGAGAGGAAGAGATGCGCCAGAAGGTTGGATTTATTGAAAACGAAAAGGCGTACACGTTGTGCGGGACGCCGGACTATTTGGCACCAGAAGTTATCTTAAACGGAGGTCACGACGAATCCGTGGATTGGTGGGCACTCGGAGTTTTGTTGTATGAACTCGTGAGAGGTATGCCACCGTTTCAAAGCGAAGATCCGTGGGCGACGTATCAGAAAATTTTGAAGAGAGAGTTTACGTTTGGGCCGAAAGAGCCGAAGAAGGCAAAGAAGACGAAGAAGAAGAATGGTAAAAAAGAAACATCGACGACGACAGCGAGCGGAATGAAGAAGAAAAAAATTAAAATAGACGACGATAATGGGAAGCTAAACGACGTTGAAGAGGAAGAGGAAGAAGAAGAGGAAATTGAAAACGCGTTCGGATTTACGAAACAAAGCCGAGACTTGATACGTAAACTCTTAACCGTGGAAAGTGCAAATCGTCTCGGCTCGACGCACGGATCGATTGAAATCAAAAACCATCCTTGGTTTCGCTCCGTCGATTGGAACTTGGCGAGTGAACGCAAATGGAGGAAACCACCGATTATTCCACAGTGTCCGCGATCGGAGAAGGAGTTATACGCGATGTTGCAGAAAATCGCCGAGGAGGAAGGTTTCGACGAAGAGAGCAGCGCGAGAAACGATGCAAACTTTGTCGAACTTTCCCAAGAGGACGAGATGGCGTTTCAAGCTCTCGAAGAGAAGGACGAGAGTGAGTTTGGTGGAAATGAAAGTGATGTGATCGTAAACATCGAAACCTGACATGTCGACGATGCACTTCTTCTATGAATTATTTTATGTATTACGCAAGAGCGCTCGCCCGCGAGTCATCTCTCTCTACTTTTAAAGTCTACGCTACAAAAGCTACTAGAATATAAATACTATCCGCATTGAAACGATTCTCACGCCTTCTTCTTTACCTTTTTCTTCATTCTCCACGCGAAATCGTCGTCGTCGTCGTCCGAATCGTCGTCGTCGCTGCTCTCCTCCTTCTCTTCCTCTTTCCCCGACACTTTCTTCGCATCGTCGTCTCCTCTGTTGTTGTTGTTGTTGTTGTTCTTCTTCTTCTTCATAATCTCCATCGCCTTCTCCCTCAACGCGTCCACCTTATCAAACCCAGCCACGGTATCCGCTATGACCTCATCCGCTAACTCCTTCGCGTGCGCAGCCGCCTCTTCTTCCTCTCGCTTCATTCGCTCCTCCTCTTCTTTTTGCTTCAAGTATTCTTGCCCACTCAACTCGTCCGCAGCAACGGTATTCGCGCTCGCACTCGCGGTCTTCTGCTTCTTCTTTTCGCTCTCGAAACCACCTCGAACATCCACGACGCCGTTGTAGTCTCCTCCTCTCTTCCTCTCCGTCTTCATCATTTCCTGCTCCTCCTTCGCGGCGTCGAAAAACCCAGCCGGCAAAGCCTTCTCTGTTCCATCGTTCGCTCCTCTTTTCGCGACGAGAAGCGAGTGAGAATTTTTCTCCTCATCGATGCTTTTCATCCCGTCTCGTCCCTCTCCGCTCGACGGTCGTCCCGCGGAAAACCCACCACATTCGCTGCTCCTGTTCTTCCTCTGCGCGTTCGTTGTGCGCTGTTGTCGCTCCACTTTCGCTCTGAACGCCGCTCGGAAGTTTGCGTTTGTCATGAGTAAACTTCCAATTTTTTTTTTTCTGATGCTTTTTTTCTCGTCGAGAGTTTTCCACAAAGAGGGTGCCAAGAAATTTTTCCTAAACCCTAAATAATTTTTGAAAAAAAAGGAACGAAACTCTTCCCCTGTTTCTCCAAAGAGATTTTTGATTTTGCGCACACGCACACGCGAATACAAAAGAATTAAAAAAAGATGGGTTACGCGTCCACGATCAACGAGTGCTACGAAAAGCTCGAAAAGATCGGCCAAGGGACGTACGGGAAGGTGTACAAAGCTCGCGAACGGGCGACCGGGCGATTGGTCGCGCTGAAGAAGACGCGTTTGGAGGTTAGATTTTTTCTTCTTGTTTTTTTTTTTGCGTTCTCGTTTTTTGTTCTTCCCCCAAGAGAGAGAGAGAGGGAAAAGAGGGAAAAGAGGGGCGAGATCGAGTCCCCCGTTTCCCGCTTCGTTTACGTTTCCGGGAGAGAGAGAGAGAGCGTGTCCGAACAGAGCCACGCGTGGACGACGCGCTTTCTTCTCTCTCCCTCTCTCTTTTCTCTCGTTCGGAAGAGACGTTCTTCGGTGTTTTATATTCGCGCGTTTAATCTCTTCCGAGAGACCCTCGGGAGAGGGGAACTCTCTCTCAATTTTTTGAAAATTTCTCTTCTCACTCTCTTCTCTCTCTCTCTCTCTCGCACGCCGCTGCTCGAAACAGATGGAAGAAGAAGGCGTCCCGTCCACGGCGCTGAGAGAAGTTTCCTTGCTCCAAATGCTCTCCGAGTCCGCGTTCATCGTTCGCCTGTTGAAAGTGGAACACGTCGAGGAAGACGGGAAAGCGATGCTGTATTTAGTTTTTGAATATTTGAACCAAGATTTGAAGCACTTTATGGATGAAACGGGACGCGGACCGGCGCACCCGCTTCCGAAGGCGACGGTGCAAAACTTCATGTACCAACTTTTATTGGGGACCGCGCATTTGCACAAGCACGGCGTGATGCACAGAGATTTGAAACCGCAGAACTTGTTGGTGGATAAAGCGCAGAACGTGTTGAAGATTGCGGATCTCGGTTTAGGGAGAGCGTTTTCGGTGCCGGTGAAGAGTTACACGCACGAGATTGTGACTCTTTGGTATCGCGCGCCGGAAGTTTTGTTGGGAGGATCGCACTATTCTACTCCCGTCGATATTTGGTCCGTCGGGTGCATCTTTGCGGAAATGGCTAGGAAACAACCGTTGTTTCCGGGTGATTCCGAGTTGCAACAGTTATTGCATATTTTTAAGTTGTTGGGAACGCCGAACGAAACGGTATGGCCGGGTGTGACCAAACTGAGAGATTGGCACGAATTTCCACAGTGGAAACCGCAAGATTTGGCGAAAATCGTTCCACAGTTGGATGAGAACGGGATCGATTTGTTGCAGCAGATGTTGGAGTTTGATCCGGCGAAGAGAATTCACGCGACGGAAGCGTTGGAACATCCGTACTTTGCGGATTTGGAAAAGACACAGTTTGCAAAAATCGAGGAGCAGTTTGAGAAGGAGAACCGCGTGAGTGTGAACGCGCAATAATATACTACTAATAATAATATCAATAGCAGAGAGAAAGAACTGAGATGTGTTGCTTTACATTATATATACATATATAACCAAGAGAGAAAGAAAGAGAGACTTGCCTCGCGCAGCCGGCGGTTGCGAGCCCCGCGCGAAAGCGTAACACTCGAAAGAGGCGCGCGCCCGCGAGGAAAAACCATCAAACGACGCGAGGCAAAGAAGAGAGAAGGAGAGAGCATGAAAAGAGACAAAATCGATAAACTTATTATCAATAAACAGCGAGAAAGAGAGAGAAAGAGAGAGACTGTTGTGTACCAATATTTTATTCCCATACAAATATCATCACCATTTAAAAAATTCAAGAAAAAGTAACACACGTGATACGCGAGAGAGATTTTTCTTCACTCACGATATCCAAAACTCATCGTCTGAGAGAAAAACGATGCAACCGAACGCTTCGTCGCTCCTTCTGCGACGATGTTCTTCTTCTCCGACGACGTCACCTTCCACCAGCAACCGGTGCACGTCGTCGAACATAACTTTACCGTCATCGCGAAGAATGTTATCCTCCTCGCGCGCGGCGTTTATGAATAAGATGTTTGACAAAAGTCGTCGAAGAAAATCCAAAAACTTCTCTCATCGCGTCGTCGTGCGGAGCGCGATATCTGAACCACCGGAAACGAAAGAGAAGAGGGAGAACGGAGAGGAGATATACTACAACGGGGCGCTGTTCCCAGGCGTGGAAATTCCGAGGGATAACGGCTCCACCGAGGCGTTGCTGAAGAAGTTTTCGCGGATTTTTCCGTGGGGAAACGGGGCGCCCATAACCGAGAAAGTTTTGTTTGATTTGTTGAAAGAGGAAGTGAGGAGGGCGCCTTTGTTTGTGCCTCTGTACCAGTATTATCGAGACTACGGCGGGGTGTATAATCTCGGCGCCGGACCGAAATGGTTCGTGGTGGTGTCCGACCCGACCGTGGTGAAATACATGTTCAAAGACAACGCAGACGCGTTCTCTAAAGGCATTTTAACGGACATCATGCAACCCATCATGGGCGACGGTTTGATTCCGGCGAATAAAGAGTTGTGGGCGAAACGAAGGCCGGTGGTTGGAAGCGCGTTTCACGGGACGTGGTTGAAACACATGACAGATTTGTTCGGTAGGAGCGCTATGAATTTGAGCGATAAGTTGGAAAAGCACGGAGAAACGGAACAGATTGAGATTGAGAGCGAGTTGTACTCGATGGCGTTGGACGTCATCGGCGAGGCGGTGTTTAATTACGAATTTGGCGCGTTGAACGAAGAGACGCCGATCATTAAAGCCGTTTACAGAGTTCTGAGAGAAAGCGAGCACAGAAGCACGTTTCCTTTACCGTATTGGCAAATTCCCGGAGCGATGGAGGCGGTACCGAGACAGAAACAGTTTAGCGAAGATATCGAAATGATCAACGCGGAGTTGACGAAACTCATTCGAGAGGCGTTGGAGAACAAACAAGACGTTGATTTGAGCGAATTTGAATCGAGAGATTACAAGAACGTGTCGGACGCGTCTTTATTACGATTTTTAGTGGACATTCGCGGCGACGAGGCTTCGGATAGGCAATTACGCGACGATTTGATGACCATGCTCATTGCCGGTCACGAAACGACCGCGGCGGTGCTCACGTGGACAATCTTTTGCCTTTGCAAACACCCAGACGTCATGAAAAAAGCTGCAAAAACAATCGATGAGATTGTGCAGGATCCGAACGGTATCCCAACGGTCGAGGAAATTCGAAAACTTCGCGACGTTCGCATGTGTCTCGTGGAAGGCATGCGCCTCTACCCGGCGCCTCCCATCCTCATCCGCCGCGCGATTGAAACCGTCGACTTACCCAAAGGCGGCATGGGCAAATCCATCCAACTCAAGAAAGGCACGGATTGTTTCGTCGCCGTCTGGAACCTCCACCGCTCTCCCGACCACTGGGAAAACCCGAACCTCTTCGACCCTTCGCGATGGGATCGCAAATTCACCAACCCAAAAATCGAAGGCTGGAACGGCTACGACCCCGAATTAGTCACCGGATTATACCCGAACGAAGTCGCCACGGACTACGCCTACGTCCCATTCGGCGGTGGTCAGCGTCGGTGCGCCGGCGACGTCTTCGCCATGATGGAAGCGACGGTCGCGTTGAGCGTTTTGTTGAAGAAATTTTCCTTCGAGCTCGCGTGCGACGAGAAAGACGTGGAGATGATCACGGGCGCGACCATTCACACGAAGAAAGGCTTGCCCGTGAGAGCCGTGCGAAGAAAAGCGTGACCTCTTTTTGCGCGAGAGAAGAGGTGTTCTTTTTTTATCTCTACACGTGTAGTCTTTTGCTTCATCGATGTAATACTAATTACGATTTAATGTACCCGTAAATAGCTCGAGCGGCGTTTTTGTGGCCACAACGAAAGACCGTTTTTGTGTTTTTCTCTCCGCGCGTGTTCTCAAAATCCACAAAAAAAGAGAAGAGGGAACGCTCTCTCTCGCACCCACATGAGCTCTCCTCGCGGCCGAAACGTCGGTAATAACGCCGCGACGACGTTCGCACTGCTCGCGTCTTGGTGCTTAGCGCTTCTCTGCTTTTCGTCGTCGTCGTCGTCGTCTCCTTCGCGTTCCTCGGCGAGCGTTCGCTACGCGCTCGCGGCGGCGACTTCTTCCTCCTCTTCTTCTTCCTCCTCGTCGTTCGATTATTCCGGCGTCGATGATTTTGAAGAGGCCTCTCCCCCCGTCGTCTCTGTCGACGCGCCGAAAAGGACGCTGCTCTGGTCGCACAAAGCGCCAGATTTGAGTTTGCTCGACGCGACGACGAGCGCGGAACGAGATCTGTCGTCGTCGTCGTCGTCTTCCTCCGTCGCGGACCAACTCGTGAAGGAGTTGGATACGGTCGTGGATGGTACTTTGCAAAGGGCCGCAGAAGAGTTAGTCGATGGCAATCAGAAAATCAGTTCGAACGATATTGAAAACGCCATTCTCGACAGCGAAGCGTTTCGAGCGAAACTCGAACAAAACGGCGGGAACGATCCGGGATGGACGGACGAAGACCGACAACTCGAACAGAGTTTAGAGACGAAATGGGTGGATAATCCTGAGGAGGACATTTCGCCAAAGTGGCACGACGCGTACGAGGAAAAATATTCCGCTGGAATCGTCGACGATAAGAAAGAGGAAGTGTTGGAGATCGAAGAAGAAATGGAAAAGAACGGGGAGTTGACGTTTGGGGAGTTGATGGCGAAGAGCGCGACTAGTGGGAAGAAGAGCAGCAAATCAAAAAAGACGAGGAAGGAGAAAGCTTTGAAGAGTAGCAGCGACGTGTTGAACGTCGTTTTAGTCGGGAATGGGAAGTCGGTGTTGAAGAAAAATAACGGGAAGACGATTGATAGTGCAGACGTGGTTGGGAGGTTTAATTACTTCCAGACGAAAGGGTTTGAGAAGAAAGTTGGGACCAGATTAGATTTGTGGTTTTTAGGCGAGTTGAGACAACCGGGGCCGCAAGGGTCAAGAGGGTCGAGGTTGAGTACCGGGAGGATGGATATGAAGATGAAGCCAACGTTGAGGTACATCGTACCCGTCGTGTACGAAACTCCGAGTAAGTGCTCGAAATTGAGTTGTAAGCCGAGTAACGCGAAATTGAAGCAACGATTAGGGACGATTGGAACGGTCAAGAAGGCATACGCCAAGTACGGCATTCGCAAGTCGCTCGAAATCATGCCGATTGAAGTCCAACATAAACTATCCACCAAGTACGGGTACACCGCGCATTGGCCGTCGTCGGGGATTTTGGCCATCGTTTATTGCCTCGAAAAATACCCGAAAGCGACGGTTACAATCACTGGATACGATTTCATGGGTGGAAATTTAGGCCATTATTGGGAAAAAGTGAAGAAGAAAGGTACTGTCCACTCAATGAAAGGTGAAGCGTCGTTTATAGCAAAGTTAGTGAAAAGCGGGCGGGTAAAAGTTATATAATATACGTGCTGGAGCAGCCCAATGTTTTTATGTGAGCGCATATGTATGCACATGAAAGAATAGATGAATAGTATTACAAGTTTATCCTTTTCCGTGTCTCTCCTCTTCACTTTTACACTTTTGATAGTAAACAGATACACCAGAGAGAGAGAGAGAGAGAAAGAGAGATTGTGTAGATCTCTCGCGGCATATAAATAATATTAATTTGTTGGTACAATGGTTGCCACGGGTTGTTCGTGCGTCGCAGACTTCTTGGTGTTATTGTTTGTCGCGACAGTGCGTCTTCCTCTTCGTCTCGTATCGCCGAATTTCTTTTCCAACTCCAAAACGTCGGCGAGCAAACTCATAGGCGTCTCTCGCTTGCGTCGACTTTGCGTCGGTAGATTTGCCAACTGCAACAAATTACGCCATTTATCTTTCAGATCCATGGCTGTGCGGCGACCGAGTCTCTTCAAAGTCTTCTTCTCGATGGCATCCGCTTCGTCGCGCTTTTTTATTGCCGTCCAGCGGCATCCGCCGCATAATCGAACGCCATCAACTAACGCTTGCGATTCTTCCAAGGTCCACGGAGAGTGGTGTTTCGATCGACGATGTCCTTGAACGTATGGAACGTGATGTTGTTGTTTTTCGTCAGACTTCGAGACAACAATGGTGTTGCGTTCGACGAGCGCCGTATTTTTTTGTTGGGACGACTCAGCGTTGTTATTAGCGACAAACGTATCGTCTTCGCCATCTTCGTTCGTATTGCTATCGTTTCTATCGCCGCTCGTCGAGGGTGACCTAATACCCGCGGT
>JACLAB010007541.1_pt1 | contig 20523 bp, 14 predicted proteins | sample 8027921 | NCBI WGS metagenome assembly JACLAB01 (sample SAMN15725117, study PRJNA655200) | protist metagenome | isolation source: fluorescence activated cell sorting (FACS) single amplified genomes of... | place: USA: West Boothbay Harbor, Gulf of Maine | collected 2000-07-19
GCCGTGTGACGCAAGTTTTTTGAAGTTTAATAAAGTCAAATCAAGTTTAATAAAGTCAAATCAAGTTTAATAAAGTCAAATCAAGTTTCATAAAGTCGTCATCCAATAACAAAAATCTCGGCTAATGATCTGCGGCGTTGCGTGCGATAAAATCCGTGCTAATCGATCTCAAGGTGGCGACGAATCCGCGTCGTCGGCGTCTCTTCGTTCCTCCGCCCTCTTTTTCGCCTTTCTCCGCACTCTCGCCGTCCAAATCGTATCGCCCATCCCCGCCTCCGCTCGCGTCAAGCTCTCCTCTCTCTCCTTCGCCTTTTCCCAAATCAACCTCAACGTATCCGCCCTCTGCTGCAACTCCACGCGCCATAATAAACTCCCTATGATCATCACGCACGCATCGCTCAGCGTGCTCGCCACGGGCGACTCAAAACTCCCCGGCTCCATCGCAATCATCACCGCCTGCGCCGCCGCCGCGCTCGCGCTCAGCGCGTACACCACCAACCTCGGCCGTCTCAGCGGCGACGACTTCCGCTCCGCCTCTATGATCGCTTGTGGCACGAATTCAGCGCCGACGACTCGTTCGAGTCGAGTTCCACTCTCGCTCGCGTCTCGCAGCGCCTCGACGCTGAAGATTTCCCGCAGCGGCGACGACGACGTATCGACGAGCAATTCCTTCCGCTTCGCGTCCACGTCGGGGTCGTCGTCCCACGCACCGTCGTCCCACGCATCGTCTTTGCTCTCGTCGTCGTCCGCCTCGCGCGCGCGCGCGCGCGCGCTCGCGCCGCGTTCAATTCTTTCGTCACGCGCGAAAGCCCCACCGACGGCGCCGACGCGCGAGCGCGCCGACGCGCGCGCGACCCGCGGCGCGCGACGACGCGTCGACGGTGCGGATGCCGACGTTGTCGTCGCGCGGTGCGGCGAAATCGCGCGCATCGCACCGCGCGCGACGAACTGACGACGTCGCGCGCGAGGGTTGGTCCCTCGAGCGAGCGTCGCCGCTCGAGGTCGCGCGTCCATCGTCGTTCGTCGGCGAACGTCGTCGGCGCGCGGACGCGATCGTCGCGCGCGGAGGGAAATCGGGAATTGTGTTACAGCGAGGCGCGCGCTACGATTTTTCGATCGTGTCGTCGACTTGTCGAAGCTTTTCGAGCGTCTTCGTGAGGTCGTCGATTTTGGATTTGAGCGCAGCGATGGCGTCGTCGCGGGACGCGGTCGACAGCGATGGTGGTGGTGAAGACGTGAGCTCGGCGCTCGGGGTGGGATCTATGCCGCCGACATTCGCCGCTGCGGACGCGTTCGAAGCGTTGGGGGTGTTCGCTCCGACAAAATCTGGATCGATTGGTACGTCGCACGAGTGAATGCACGACTGTGATTCTTCCTGAGAGAAACCGATGATGTCCAGCTTACACATCGACGGACCGCAGCACGGGGGTTGAATGACGTATTGAAAGTTTCCAAAACGTCCATCGCCTGGGAGCATGCCGGCGTACAATTTTTTCGCCGTGCGCTCGAATCCGAGGTCCAACAAGTCGTGCACGCGCGCCTTGAATTTCGTGGCAAACTCGGGAGTAGCCATACCAAAGTACTCGTACACTTCTTCTTCTTCCATTGCGTCCACTTTTCGCAAGAATTCTTCAAACTGCTTTGGATACTTTTTACCGATCGACCCTCCGTCGACGTAGCATCGATAATCGAGCATCGCACCGAGAGTTGAAGGGGAGGGCCGCGCGGTATCACAGTTGTTCCGCAACGAACAGACCGTATGTATGAAGCCAACCCGGTAGGTTTCGAACTTTTGGCCTCCAGGAATAAGCATCGAATTCAATTGGTTACGCATCGAGCTCTCGTTATCGATGCCGTGAATTAGACCATCCTCCGTGATGAATATGTTCTGACCGTGCCTATCGCCTTGTGAGGTCAGCAAATCAAAAAGTGCCAATTTGAGTATCCTATCTGGGTCTATTTTGCGAAGTAACTCCAACAGCGTTGGCGTTATCCTTGGACCAAGAGATTCAAATCCGACGCCTGGCGCCGCGCCAAAGACCATGACGTCCATGTCTTGCTTCACACCCGACGACGTCTCCTTCCCCTCATCCCAGGGTGCGAAAGTTTTGGCCCGCATATACTTAGCGCGTGGAATCACATCGCTCAACCCCGCTTCGTGTGATATCTTATCCAGGGCGCCCAGAAACGCTCCGTTACAAAACGTCCTCTTAGCCATGCCGCGCTCCGCTGAACAAAACGGCCCCTTCGCAAACGTCGGATGACTCGTCACCCTGTCCTTGCACGTTTCGCTCACCGTATCTTTCGTCCATATGAGTCGCTTGTAATCGCCTCTCACCCCACACCACGCCTTGACGAACACATCGAGCACCTCACCGTTCTCGCCGTCGCCGCCGCCGCTGAAGAAATCGCCATCCATGATTTTCCCTTTCCACACCGGCGCGCCGCTCGCGCCGTGCAGTACGTCGACCGCGTCATCCCTAAACGTCGCCCGTTGTTCCATGCGCCCGATCAACACGTTACATCCGTAACACGTCTTACAGTGCACTTTCCGCTTCGTCTTCTTCGTCGGCGCGTTCAACGCCACGCCGTCTGGCGCGTCGCCGAGCGCGCACGCCTCGCACGTATCGCACGCGTCGTACGTCCCGACGAATCCGCCTTCGTCCTCGTCCTCGCCGTCGTCGTCCGAGCGAAATCCCGGTTCTTCCTCGTCGTCCTCCTCGTCGTCATCGTCGCCTTCGCGCGCCGCCTCGACGTCCCCGCGCGCCGCCGCCGCCTCGCGCGCCTCGCGCAGGCGCGCGCGCGCGCGCTCGACGTTCGACGACGCGCTCGCGTCGACGACGCGCGCGCGCGCGACGACGAGCGCGCACGCGCACGCCGCGGCGAGCGCGACGACGCACCATCGCCGCGCGCGGCGTGCGCGGCGCGGGCGCGACGGCATCGCGCGCGCGACGGCGCGATGTGATGGTTCGGTTCGGTTGGTTGCGCGTCGCAGAGCTCTAGCGCGAATCTACGGCGACGCGACTTTCGGCTAGCAGCTCGCGCAGGGCTCGGTTTAAGACGACGATGAGCTCGGTAAAATCCGGTCGAGCGTCGGGGGCGGTTTGCCAAGCGGGCACGATGACGTCGTCGACCAACGCGCGGACGACGACGTCGTCGCGCGCGAACGGCGGCGCGTCCAGCGGTAGACGCTGCGATTGGATGGCGACGGCGAAGATGATTTGCATGTGGTTCGCGAACCACTCCCAGGGGATCGACCGCGCGAGTGATTCCCACAGAAGGACGGAGAAGGAGAAGACGTCGCATTTGGTCGTCACCGCGTCGGCGTCGCCGTGAAAAAGCTCTGGAGCCATGTACGCGGGCGTTCCGGCGGTTCCGGCGGACGCGCCGCCGGCGCTCGTCGCCGAACCGCCGGCGCTGAGCAACGTCCGCTCAAGCGCGCGCGCGATGCCGAAATCCGCAACTTTGGCGCCACGGCCGTTGAGAAGCACGTTGTGCGATTTCAAGTCTCGGTGAACGATGCATCTGGAGTGCAAATACGCCATCGCCTGCGCTACGTCGAGCGCTATCCTCACGACGTCGTCTAGACTCACGTCGTACTGCTTGTCTTGGTGAAGAAGCGCGTGCAAGCTTCCTCCGTCCATCATTTCCTCGACTATACAAAGATGCGGCAGCTTGAGACACGCTCCAAACATGCGCACGATTTTTGGATGTCGCACCGCGCTCAACACGGCGACTTCTCTCACGAACGTCTTCAAATCGCTCTTTCCAGCACCGGGTGGGACACCGTGTAACTTTTTCACCGCGACGACGCGTTTGTTCCACTTTCCCACGTACACCGCACCGTAAGCGCCCTGACCAATTAGTCTTCCGAGTTTGATGTTGCTGAGATGAATTTCAACGACGTCGTCGTCGTCGTCGGAAACCGTATTCGCATCCTTTGCGCTCTCCGCGTACGTCGCGAGCGACGCTTCGAATAAATCACCGTTGGTAGTTTTCTTTGCGCCTCGACGCGATGGATGTGAGCCAGTGTTTATACGAGCCGTATCATCACCAGCGCGAGCGACCACGCCCTCCAAATCGTAATCTTTTGTTCTGAAGCATTGACCCGGTAACATGAGTGTATTTTTACGCTTCGCCGGCACGATGATTTCATCGACGTCGACGTTTGCGAGCGGCACATCGTCGTCTTTACCAAACATGCACGATATCAACTGACGGATAATTTCAATCATGAATACTAAGACGACCAGACAAGCGACGAGAAGCGCGCTCATCGTGCTTCCGTTTCTTAACCACGCCGTGCCGCCCGCCGCCGCTTGTGCGATGACGCCACCCTGCGCGACGACTGTTGGTCCACCCTGCGCGACGACTGTCGGTGGTTTTGGCGGCGCCGGTGGCGCTGGTGGAGGAAACGGTGGAGGCGATGGGACTACTCGTCCACAGCAGAACTGGTACTCTCTCCGAGCACACGTTCCGTCATCGATGAAGCTCACGGCGGAGTTCTCCATAAAGACCGGCGAGTTGCACCAGACACCGTTCACGGCGACTCGAAGGATATTCGAGGGAATGTCGCCATTGGTGACGTACCCAGTGAATGAAAATTGTCTTCGAGGGATGCCAAGTTGATTTACGACGCGTGCTGGCTGCCCTGAAGGCCCGCCTGGATTGATGAGCAACGCGTCCTCGACTCTGCCTTCGTGCACGCCCTGCCCGTTCGGAAAGATCCAAGTGACTTGCCAGCTCGCCAGTGCCTCTGGATGAACACTCGTCATTGTAAACGTACCGGTGAATAGATTTAAATCATCGTCGTCGCTCTCTGCCGAGAGCTCCGTGGCGTACGCGACATCTATGCTGCACCTCGCGCAAGGTCGCGTCGAGTCGTCGCACTCGCGACAAGTTTGCGCCAAGCTGCTCCGTATAGGCAAGACGAGCGCGCCGAGGGCGCCTACAATTATCCGTACCGAGACATAACCCCGATGACATTTCTTCATCTGCGCGCGCGAGCATGTCACGACGAGACCCGCTCGAGATGGCGAACCGTTACATTCGAGGCGACCTCGCCGACGCAAACGTCAGCCGCCTTAACTTTCTTCGATTCCATCGCCATCGTCTTCGCTCGCGCCGTCGCCTTCCCCGCTGAACGTCACCTTTTTACGAACACGTCGCACGCTCATCGCGCTCGCACCGAACGCGCCCAACGACGAATCGCCGCCGCTCCCCGTCATCGCCCACGGCGCGACGCCGTCGCCGCCGCGCATCGTCTGCGCCACCATCGACCGCACGCCGCTCGTCCTCGCCCCCGGTCCGCACTCTCCTCGATCGAACCCACCTCCTATAATCCCTCCGCGTCCTCGTCCTGCCGCGAACACGTGCCCAGACCTCGGTCCCGCGCCCGTCCCCGCCGACGCCGGCGGCGGCGCCTTCATCGCGTACCGATCGCTCTCCCACGCCTCCTCGTCTCGACTCAGCCGCACCAACACCCGTCCCGACGCATCATCTTCCCTCACTTCGTGCACGCGCTGTTTTCGCGCGATCCCGACGTATTCACCGTTCAAATCTCTGTACACGCGTTCGCCCGTCGTCAGCGCGATGTGATACCGGTGCCACGGGCACACCGCGCACGCCCCTCGCCCCGGCACCTCCTCGATCTCCGCCCACAGCAGCGGTCCGCCCATGTGATAGCACGTCGCGTCGATCGCGTGCAAGCGCGCGCTCGGCGCCGGCGCGCGCACGAGCGCGAGGTGTCGTCCCGCGACGCACACCGCGCGCCGCGCGTTCGACCGGGACACCTCTTCGACGCCGCAGACGTCGTGCCAGCCGTCGTCGCGCGCCGTCGCGTCGCGCGTCGCGCGCGCGGCGTTCGCGCGCATCGCGTCGTCCGCGCTCGAGCGCGCGCGACGCGATCGCGGCGCAGTGCCGCGCGCGCGAGAGAGAGTTCGTTAGCCGACGCGTCAGACGCGGACGCGCGGCATGTTCGTCGTCGCGCGCGCGCGCGCGACGCCCGCGCGCGCTCGGACGCGCGCCGAGGCGAAGGCGCGCGCGTCGACGCGCGCGACGCGCGCGACGCGCGCGACGCCGCGCGCGAAGGCGACGTTTGGGTTTCGTCGACGAGAGTTCGTGAACGCGCTGACGACGTTCGGCGTGCTCGCGCTGTTCGACCGGTCCTCGGACGAGGACGAGGACGAGGAGGAGGAGGAGGAGGAGGAGACGCTGGTGGACGAAGACGGGCGCGCGGTGTGGTACGACGAGGAGACGGAGGCGTATTATTACTACGAGGACGAAGACGGCGAGGCGTTCGCGGAGGAGGAGGAGGAGGAGGAGGAGGAGGAGGAAGAAGAATACGTCGACGAGGAAGACGACGAGGCGTACGTCGGAGAAGACGAGGAGGCGCGCGAGGGTGAGGACGAGGCGTATCGCGACGACGCGGAGGAGGAGGACGAAGGATGAATTACGTTTCGTTTCCGGCGGACGCGACGCTCGACTAATACTACGAGCGCGCGCGCGCGCGCGGCGCGGTCTCAAGATTCCACGACGTCTTCACGCAGTAATACGTAATCTCTCGAGCTGTGAGCAAACTTGATGACGTCCTTGGACTTTAACCGCACGTACGCTTTGGCTTCGATCGCGCGCTTGTTCACGCGCGTCCCGTTCGCGCTTCCCAAATCGTACGCGTACGGTTCGCTCCCGCGCCCGTCGTCTAAATCTCGAAACTGAATCACGCAGTGCTGCTTCGAACAGCTCGGGTGGTCGCTCGGAATATCCACCACCGCTCGATCGCGTCCAATCAGATAACTCGTCTTCGAACCGGACAACTTGTACGGCGGCTCGCACTCGACGTCCCCCTTGAAGCAATACAACCGCCACGCCGCGCTCGGCGGTTTTGCCTCCCCCAGCGGCTCGCTATGTTTCAGCGCCACCCCTCGCACCGAGTTCGCCTCCGCGGCGAGCAATCCGCTCAGCGCAAAGTTCGCTTCCTCCTTCGGAACCTTCGGCGCGTCCTCCGCCGCCGCCGCGCCGACGCCGCCGTACGTCCCTCCATCGCCCGGTCTCGCGAGCGCCGCCCGCGCGCCCGCGCCCGCGCGCGCGTCGTCGCGAGCGCCGTCTCGCGCGTCGCGATCGCGCGAGTCATCGCGTCGTCGCCGCGTCGTCCGCGCGTTCGAATCGTCGTCGTCCGCCTCCCGCGAGCGTTCGTCTCGACCTCGCGCGCGTCCCGCGACCGAGCACGACCCCGCGCGTCGCGCGCGATCGTCGTCGTCATCGTCGTCGCGCGTCGACCGCGCGCGCGCGGTGTCCAGGTCACCGTCGCGCGCGCGCGCCGTCATGACGAAACGAATCCAATCTTCGGCGCCGCGGAATGGCGCCACTCGCGCGCGCGCCGCGACGACGACGACGACGACGACGACGACGACGACGACGCGCGCATCGCTCGCGCGACCGCGCATGCTCGCGCTCGCGCGTCGCGCGTGCGGCGCGACGCGACGAATGCGCGCGGCGGCGGCGGCGGCGCGACCGACGGCGACGGCGACGGCGACGGCGACGGCGACGGCGACGGCGCGAACGGCGACGCGCGGACGCGCGCGGACGTGGACGCGCGGCGCGGTGGCGTGGACGCGCGCGGACGCGGGCGCGAGCGCGACGACGGTCGGGACGCGGCGCGGGGAGGCGCGAGGGACGGCGCGAGGGACGGCGACGACGACGCGAGGGACGTTCGAGGACGCGGGATTGACGGACGAGAGCCTGCGACGGGCGCTGGAGAACATGAACATCGTGGAACCTACGGAGATACAGACGAAGGCGATCGATGTCATCGGTCGAGGGGCGGGGAACGCGTTCGTCGCGTCGCACACGGGGAGCGGGAAGACGTTGGCGTACTTGTTGCCGGTGATTCAACGCATGAAGGCGGCGGAGATCGCGGCGGGGGATCGGTTGGCGAAACCGAAGAGACCGAAAGTGGTCGTGGCGTGCCCGACGCGAGAGCTGGCGGAACAAGTCGCGGAGGTGGCGAAGGCGTTGAGTCACGTGGCGAAATTTAGTTCGTATTTAGTCGTCGGAGGTAGACGTTTAGGCACGCAAAAGGAGCGGTTAGACTCCGCGATCGATGTCGTGATCGGGACTCCGGGTCGATTGATCAAGCACGTCGATCAGGGGAACTTATTCTTGGGGAGCGTGGACGCGATGGTGTTGGACGAGGCGGACACGCTCTTTGAAGCCGGATTTGGCGACGAGGTAAAGCGGTTGTTACGACCACTCAAGGCGCGTCCAGAGGGAAAGACGTGCGTCCTCGTCTCGGCCACCATGCCGGATCGACTAAAGAAGCTCGTGGACGAGGAGCTTCCGGCTTTGCAGTACATTAAGACGGATTCATTGCATCGCTCCGCGCCAGGGCTCAAGCACCGCTTCGTCGACTGTCCGGGCGACGTGGACAAGATGACGGTGCTCGAGCAAATCGTCGCGCCCGAGCACAAACAGGGGAAAAAGCTGATGATATTTTGCAACACGCTTCCCTCGTGCATCGCGGTCGAGCGCACCATGTTCGAGGCAGATATTCGCACCGTGCAGTACCACGGCGACATGACGAGCGACGCTCGCGCCGACGCCATGCGCGAATTCATCGACGCCGACGCCGACGAAAACCTCACCATGGTGTGCACCGACCTCGCCGCTAGAGGTTTGGATTTTGGTCGCGTCAAGGTCGATCACGTGGTGAACTTTGACTTCCCCATGAACTCGCTCGACTACATTCACCGCTCCGGTCGCACCGCTCGCGCGGGCGCCGGCGGTAAAGTCACCAACCTCGTCGCCAAAAAGGACCGCGTTCTCGCGAGCGAGATCGACAACGCCGTCAAGCTCGGTCTGCCGATCGACAACGCCACGAGCTCACGCGCCGTGAGCGAAGCTCGCAAGAAAAAATCCATCGCCGACGCTCGCGACAGGCGCACCGGAGGCCGTTCTCGCGCCAAGCCGAGCACCGTGCGCGATTCCAAACCTTCCAACCGCGGTCGTCGCGGCGCCGCGCGGTTCACCACGGACGACACTAAGACTAAGCCTTCCAACCGAGGTCGTCGCTGACCTCCTTGTAACACGCGTCGCATCACATCGCACCGCTCCGTCCCGCGCCCGCGCGACCCGGTGGCCGAGCGACCGGTGCCGTTGGTGGTCGTTATCCAACCCACCCGACCGTCGTCACTCGCGCGCGCGCCGCCTCTCGTCGGCGTCGTCCGTCGCGAAACGAGCGAAACCGTCACCGCGGCGAAGCGCCCGGTCGTTCGAAGCGGCGTCACGCGCGCGCGCGACGCCAAAGTCGCGAACGCGTCGTCGTTCGAGTTATCCAAACGCCTTCGTTCCATTCTCCGCGGATGAAATTGCTCGTCGAGCCGGACGTGGCGGCGTTGAACGCGTTCCTGACGAACGTGAACGTCGGAGACTACGTCGTGAGCGGACAGGTGGAGAGTTACAGCTGTGCGTGCGCGAAGCGAGGCGAGGCGAGGGGACGCGCGAGCGCGAGGGGGCGAACGGGACGACGCGACGGCGCGGGACGGGATGACTGACGATGGAAACGCGAATGGACGGTGATGTGATGCAGGTAAATTAGCGGGCACTGATAAGAAATTGTCGCGCTCGCTCGATGCGGAGGTGGTGACGGAGATTGTGTCGAGCTGCTCGCCGACGAACCTGAGCACGTCGCCGGTGGGGCCGTTGACGGATCAAAACAGTCGGAAGACGTTAATTTATCTTATACTGACTCTGAATCACATCTATCCGGATTACGACTTCAGTAGTTTGCGCGCGGAGCATTTCACCAAGGAAGGGACGCTGAGCGACGTGAAGACGGACATAGATACGTTGCTCATGGAGAGTAGTAAAGTTTGGGCGGCGCGGTACGGGAACGAGGAGCCTTTTCTCGAGGTTTTGTGGAAGACGATCGATGCCGCGATCGAAGTGTTTGATTGCGACGTGTATTCTTACAAAGCCGTGGCCGAGGGTGATCCGTTCACAGACGACGGTAATCTGTGGTCGTTCAATTACTTCTTCTACAACAAAAAGCTGAAGAGAATTCTCTACTTCACGATGCACGCGACTTCAAAGACGATGTTAGACTTAGACTCCGACGACGAACTCGACTTGGACGAGTCGAATGACCAAACAGGCGGAACGGGGTACAATTCCTACGATGGATCGCACCGAGAATCATTCGGTAACGATGACTCGATGGTCTTTGACGAGATGGACCTATGAGAAAAATAGCGAGCCGTGGTTTCTTGTATTACAGTACAACGTGTAACAACTCTACAACTTAGCCGAGGTGTTCGCCTTTCGAATCGCGGCGCAATTTACGAATAGCGTTGGAAAATTTCTTGCGTACAGTTTTCCGGCTCGCGGCGTACAGTGCGCACGCGAGAAGCATGACAATGACGAGATTACGAGACTGCTGCGCGGAGTGCGCCGCAGCGTCCTCAGCGAGTTGAATCTTGGCTTCCGCTTCGCGAAGCTTCAGTTTTACGTCCTGGTCGACCTTTTCGGGTTCTTCGCCAGATTTTTGAGAAGTGGGTCGATTTGATCGCGTGAGTTGCGGCTTTTCGATCACTTTAGCCCCGTCTCGCTTCGCTTCCTCACGCGCCACTTCTGCAGCGTGTGGGCGCTCCTCCTCGACGTGCACCTTTTTTGCTTCGACGTGCACCTTTTCTTCTTCGACGTGTGTCTCTTCCTCGGTCTGTTTGCTCTTCATCGCCTTGATGGGTTGTGCAGACGGCAGTGGCACATGAAGTATGTTGAGGGATTCTTCGCACGGTTTCGCCAACGATGCGGACGGCATGCTCTTGACGTCCCAGAGACAGGACGTGATCAATCCGTATCCACTCTGCACTCCTCCGCAATTTTCTTTGATATCCGCCTCGCACGCGTCCTTGACTTTTTCTTCCGCGTGCCAGAACTCATACACTCGAGCTTGCGCCGCCTTATACTCTTGATGACACTCCTTCGTTATGATGCTCTTGCGCCCGCCCGGTTTTCCGAACTCCATGAATGTTTCCAGCGCAACCTTCTCTTCAGACTTGATGACGTATTCGACGCAATCAAAATAACTTCTCGAAATTACTGGAATCTTTTTCATGAGGTGGTCGTACATATCCTTCGCGTTTTGTTGCGGCGCGCGGTGTCGTCGACCGTTTCGATTACGGTAGCTCGTGCGTCCGCCACGATCGTCGTTCATGAACCAGTGATCTTCCTTCTGTTCGCCTGCTTCCAAGGCGCCACCTCTGAAGCCCAAATCCCCCGCCGCGTTGATCATCCTTTTTTTATCACCGTTCAGCTTTTGCAAGCGTTTTTGATACATGACATTGTCAGGCTCTTCTTTCAGCTTTGCCTCCACCGCGGCGATGTCGTTCTCGAGCTTCTCCGGATCGTTCGCGAGCGTGCCTTTGGGAAAGCTTTTCAGCGCATCAAACTTCATTTGTTCAGCCCTCTCTATGACTTCTTGTTTCGCTTGCGCTTCTGCTTCCTCTTTCTCTCGTTTCGCTTCTTCTTTTGACTCGCGCTCTGCGCGCCCTCTGTTCATTCTGTCGCTCAGCGATCCTCTGGAGCCTCGGCTCGGGCTCGCGCGCGAGCCGCCGCGTCGCGCCAAGAGCGATCTCGTCCCACCCACGGACCCGATCGACTCCATAGACGCCGCCGCAGCGTCAACGCTCGCTTCCTTCGCCTCCGCGCCCGTCATCGTTCGTTTCTTCTCCCTTCGCCGCGCCGCCTTCGCCGCCAACTCCTCCTCGTACCGCACCCTTCGCCACGCCTCCGCCGCCAGGTCCCTCGCCTGTCGCACGTGCGAGCACTGCTTCTTCAGCACCATCCCACACGCACCGTCCACCTCCAAATCATTCTGCGGGTGTCGCAGCGCGCGTTCAAGCGCCGTCTTCGTCTCCCACGCCTCGAGCGCGCGCTCCGCGCGCGTCCTCCTCGGCGTCTCGCCCCCTCCCCCCGTCATCGGTCGCGCCGCCCGCGCCGTTCCCGCGACGACGCCGCAGAGCGCGATCGCGACGATCGTCGCGATCGTTCGCGCCGACCCTCGATCGCCCCCTCGCGCGCGTCGTCTCGGCGCCGACGCTTCGCCGTCGTCCAATCGCGCCTTCGATGATTTCCGACGCGCCGCGCGCGCGCCCGCGCGTCGTTCGAGCGCCATCGCGCGTTCGCGCGCCGCGTCGATCGACGTCGCGCGCGCGCCGCGCTCGACGATCGGCAGCGCGTCGCGACGGCGCGCCGCGGCGTCGCGATGTCGAGGTGTTGGCGCGATCGGCACGTCGCGCGGCATCGCGCGGCGCGCGCGTGGTTCGCGACGCGCGGACGCGGGACGGTGCGCGCGGTCGCCGCCGCGGGCGCGGGCGCCGGCGCGCTGACGCTCGCGCGCGCGCGGCTGGAGACGCGCGAGCGCGAAGCGATGGAAAACATCGAGGCGGTGGAGGTGGTGGAGACGCTGGCGCGCGCGTGCGCGGCGAGAGGTTTGGACGTCGTCGCGGCGTGCTCGGCGGCGGATTACGACGCGGCGGCGCCGGAGACGGCGAGGATCGGCGCGAGGGAAGACGGACGCGCGACGTCGCCGTTGGTCGCGTTGATTGGAAATTCGAAAGCGCTGTGGCCGGCGTTCGCGGACGCGTTGGCGAGGGATGGGACGATGACGCTGGATGAATATTGCGAACGCGTCGTTCGCGACGCCGCGGCGGACGCGATTGAGGTGGCGCGCGGATTTAAGCGACGTTCGGGGGAGGATTTGTCGAGTAGAGTGCGAATTTTTTGGGCGTCGGACGTCGAGGAAGGAAAGGTGATCGCCATTCAACGCTTGGCGCACGTCGCAAACTGCGCGTGGTTGGATGAGAACACGCATCAGTCGATTCATCCGCTGCACGGGCCGTGGTGCGCGTTTCGAGCGGCGGTGGTCTTTGACGACGTCGAAGAGCCGGACGAAGAGGACTTGCAGCCGAAGATAGAGAAGTGTCCGGTGAGCGATGAGACACTGGCGAACGCAAAGGCGGCGTTCGACGTCGCCATTGAGCGATTCAACGCGACCGACGGGAAAGATCCCGAGCAGTGGCGGTTGTGGCTCGCCGCGCGAGACGCGATGGGTGGTGGTGCGTTTGCGAAAGAGCGATATTACGAGGATCAAATCCTTTGGCATTATGACGTCGATCGAGAGGGGGTGCGTAAAAGGCTGGCACGCGGCGTGAAAACGGTGTAGAAAATGTGTTGTAAATTCTATTAAGAGCTATTGGAACTTTGGCAGCACCGAGCGCTGAAAATCTTCTTCCCAGAGCGCGCGGCGACCTTCCCACGCCTCACCGAGAGGCGGTGGATGAAACCAATAATTGAATGCAACGTGTCCTTCGCCTGCATCTCGGCTCGAGACGTCGTGGAACCATCCCGTGGGTAAGTACAGCGCTTCGCCAGCTTTCACGGTGAACTCCATCGCCGACGCGGTTTTGAAGAGAGGAAATTCATCGAGACGGTCGTAATCGATCCGGCTAAAACTCGGTGGGTCCTCTTCGTCATCATCGTCTTTTCGTTTTTCCTCTTCGGCCGAATCGTCGTCGGAAGGTTCTGGAGTTTGATTGAGTTCATCGTAATCATCGACGCCGTCAAAGTCGGCGAAATCGTCGTCGCTACTGCCGATCGCCGGTTCGTCTTCATCTTCGTCGCCGCGAGCCTTGCGCAATCTAAACTCCAACGCGGACTCCCCCGTGGCTAATGCCACATCGCCATCCTGAAGCGTGCTCGCGCCTTTGTAATTAATGAGCCCGTTCTCGTGCACCCAACATATCTTCCCAGTCGTGTACATGCGTCCAGCGTCGCGCGGAGAAAACACTTTGAAAGTCTTCTCGCCTCGCACCAACACGTACAAATTGTCGTGATAATCGTGATGCAGACCGCTCGACGTCGAGGTCGAATTCCTACCCATCCATAAATTCACATCCGCCGGCACGAGCGAGCGAGGCACTCCTTTCGGACGTAACGGCAGCTTCCCTTTGCTCGACTTCGCCGTCTCGCTCGCCAACAACCGTCCCGGCGCCGCAAACGGTTCCGCCTTCCCTCCCGCTGAGAGATACCATCCCCCGTCTCGCGCCTCGTACTTATCCATGAACGCATCGAACGTCATGGATTTATATTTTCCTCGTCCGAACCGTTCGTTCGCGCCTTCATCGCGCGATTCTACGCGCGACGTCGACGCGTCGCCGCCGCACGCGTCCCGCAGAAAAGCGTTTGTCCACATGTTCGCCCCCGCGAGATCGCTCTCGTCGCTCAGGGCGTCCGTGAGGATCACCGGACGACGACCGAGGACGTATTTCGTCTCGAACGCGTCGGCGTCGAGCGAGGCGTAGCGCACGCGATCGATCTGAGGTGGGTTTCCGTGGTCGGGGACGGCGCAGCCGGCGTACTGATTGAGAAACGCTCGAAGCAGTGGATCGTCGCCGACGGCGATTTTGCGGCGTTTCGCGCCCGAGCGAGATTGGTGCGACATCGCACGCGATGGCGTCGGCGGCGCGCGCGCCGACGCGCGGCGCGGTGAGCGAAGTGACGTCTATGAAGAATCAACTATAACAACTCGCTCTTCGCTACGCGACGAAGACTTCGTCGCCGAGGAGAGAACGTAAATACGACGCTTTCTCTTCAATGGTGAGCATGTCGCCCCAATCGGCGTAGGGAACGATGACGACACGCCAACCCCATGATTTTAAAAGATTGTTGCGCATGACGGTTTGACCGAGCTCGCGAAGACGACCGGATGCGTCGCGGCTGTAGTGATGCGGACCGTCGACTTCAACGACGATTCGCGAGTTCGGGAATACGATATCAGAACGAATCTTGCCGCCCTCCACGAGCGCTTCAACCTCAAAATCTTGCGCGCCAATTTCGCGGAGTACTTCGCCGATGTGATGCTGAACTTTGCTAATCGTCGGATCTTGAGCCTTTGCGCGGAGCCAGGCACGCTCGCATTCGTCGGCGACGCCATCCGTGACGCCAAGGATGAGCTCTTCGAACGGCTTTCCCATAGAAGTGAGACGCGCCATGTAGAGAGAGCATAGTTGCGCATCCTCCAAGTCTTCCGAACTCGTCAAAGCACCACCTTGAAGTTTGACGAGCGCGTGCAAGACACGCACGACACTGTCTCGCGCGTCTTCCAGTGAGCCGAGCAAAACGAGCGACCACAAAGCCAACACAAAGTTTTGCGGTTTGAACTGGGACGCAGAACCTCGAATCTCGTCTTCAATCCGCGCGAGTAAAGCATCATGAGGCTGTGCGCACAGCGTCGCGTGCGACCATAAAGTCATGCTTATCCTGTATGAGTCGAAGCGATCAAGCGTCTTCGCCGAGCTTACGCCGATGAAATCGAAAGTTTCGTCCGCGAGCATGTACCTAAGCCTCGCGAATACGCGCAAGAATTCGGTGAAATCTTGCGATTCAAACGCATGCGCCGATTTCATGAGCTTGTTTTCGAACTGTAACATCATCTGTGGTCCCGGATCGTAGTTACTACTCGCCAAAGCCGAGCAAACCATGAAGATTCCAACTGGTGTAAACTCTTCCAGTTTTTGCGAGACGCAAAACATGGCGTGCGTAAACACTCCGAGTCCTGCCAAGTTTAGCGTTCCAAATCCGTACAATAGGTTTGATAGATTTTTTGCGCTCGCTTCTTCGATTTTATCGATCGCTTCTTCCTCGAGCCGTCGAACAAACTCGTCACTGGGCCGATGCTCCAGGTGCGCGAACGCCCACATTACGTAGCTCAAATCGTCCATGTTGCACTTCGCGATGGAGGCCAGAAAGGTGTTCTCCAGAGCTACGATCGCGGATTTGAGCGCCGCTCGTGTTTGCGCACTCATTCGAAGATGCGAAAGCGGACTTCCGGTCTCGCAATTGTAGTGCGTCACCGTGACGTCGTCCGTGAACGTCGCAAACGATCCCGTGATCAAGGCAATTTGTTGTGGCTCCAATCGTTTGGCGCCGCTCGCTCGCCTCTCAACTACTTTGAATATCTCCATCGCATCGTCGTCGTCCAGGTAGTAACCCGCGTTTGACAACCCCCAGAGAAACATCGCAAGTTCCGTGTTGTCGAATTCGTGCAGAATGGTGAAAGCATTCGAGGCTAACTCTTTCAGGAAACCTTGAGTCCCCTGACGCACTCTCCGTCCGCTGATGCGCGCGTACGCCGAAGCGATGTTCGTAAGCTCTTGTGAACCACACGATTGAAGTCGCATCTCGCGCTCGAATACATCTAGCATTTCCTCCGTCGGAATGTCTCCAAACTTCGTGAGCGCCCAAAACGTGATGCTCAATTCGAACGGTTTGTACGCACTCGCATTTTGCACAATGTGCTTTTCTATGGCGTTGCGAATGCCGTTCGGCATGCGCATCTCAAGCTTTGCGTACGCCCACGCGACGTTACTCGCACCTTGTGGCTCGCATTTACTAATTTCTCTCTCAATAGCCCGCTCTAATTCATCCCAAAACGCATCTTCACCATGCAGATGTCGACCCCTATCCAAGTACCCGCACGCCCACGCAATTTGCGCGACGGCGCGCGCCTTGGTTTCGCACTCCCCCAGCTTCTCCATCGCGCGCTCTTCGAGTTCGGCGAACCATTCCGACCGCTTGATCTCTTCACTAACTTTCCCTCGTCCCCCTCGCGCGAACCTGGCCAATTTTCCGTATGTCGTCGCGACGTTTACCGCCGACATGTCCCGCGCGACGCGACGCGACGTCTCCGCCAACGCCTCCAACGTCTCACACGCCATCAGCTCTTTATTCAACGCCACGCTCGGTCCGAACGCCGCTCGTCGCTCCTTCTTTCCCATTTTCTTCTTCTCCGCCGTCATCGGCGTCGCTCGCGTCGTCGGCGTCTCGCCTCGTCCCTCGTCCCGCGTCCCGCTCGACGTCTCAACCGCCGCCGCGTCCGCGCCGCCGCTCGCGCGCGCGCGATCGGGCACGACCCGCCGCGCGCCGCGCCGCACGCGTCGCGTCACCGCGCGTCCGCGTCCACCGTCCATCGCCGCGCGCGCGCGCGCATCGCGCCCGTCGTCGTCGTCGCCGTCGCCGTCCTCGTCCTCGCGCGCGCGTCGTCCCGCCGCGTCCGCGCCGCCGTCCGCGCGCCCGCGCGTCGCGCGCGCGACGCCCGCGAGACGCGCGCCGTCCCGCGCGCGCCGTCCGCGCGCGCCCGCGAGACGCGCGCGCCCGAGACGCGCGTCGCGCGCGCCCGCGAGACGCGTCGACATCACTCGGCGTCGCGCAGTGCCGATGCCGCGCGACGACGCCGACGCGCGCGCGCCCGCGACGCGCGACGACGACGACGACGACGACGACGACGACGACGCGTCGCGCGAACGCGCGGCGACGGCGAGCGCGAGCGCGTCGAGCGCGGGCTTGCAAGAATCGCGCGACTTTAAGTTTCCGTACGACGTCCGGGACGCGGCCGCGGCGCGCGAGAGACTGCCGATCGGACCGAGCGAGCGCACGCGGAGCGGAAAGCTGCGAAATGGGATGGCGTACTACGTGGCGGAGAGCCAGAAGCCGAGGGAACACGCGGCGCTGGCGCTGGCGGTGGACGCGGGGTCGGTGTTCGAGGGCGAGGGCGAGCGAGGGGCGGCGCACGTGGTGGAACACCTGGCGTTTCGATGCACGGAATCGTACGAACACTTTGCGATTGTGAACTTTTTAGAGTCGATCGGGGCGGAATTCGGTGCGTGCTCGAACGCGTACACGAGCATGGATGAGACGGTGTACGAGTTGACGATTCCGACGCAAAAGGCGGAAGTGTTGGCGACGTCGATGCATATTTTGAGCGAATTCGCGAGCGCGGTGCGGATATCGAACGAGGATGTGGCGTGCGAACGAGGGTCCGTGATGGAAGAATGGCGTTTAGGACGGGACGCGCGAGGACGCGCGGCGGAGGCGTATTGGAAGACGTTGATGGAGGGGTCGTTGTACGCCGAACGCTCGCCCATCGGATTGGAGGACTTTATACAAAACGCCGACCCGCAGGTTTTGCGAGACTTTTACGCCAAATGGTACCGACCTGAACGCATGGCGGTGATTGCGGTTGGAGATTTTCAAGACCTGGACGACGTCGTGAGCCTGATCGAGAGCACGTTTCAAGACTTGAAGCCGAAAGAAGGGCAGCCCGCGGAGAATCCAGTCATGGAACGACCAAAAAACTCCGCGATGGAGCATTCCGAACCGCGCGTCGTGACGCACGTCGATCGTGAGTTGAAGCAGACGGCGGTGACAGTGACGTTCAAGTACGCGAGTATTCCGGTGGACACTCCGCGCGGGTATTATTTGAAGACGGTCGAGGATATTTACAAGACGGCGCTCGATAATCGATTGTATCGCATGATGCGTCAACCAAAGCCCCCATTTTTCAGCGCGGGTGGCATCATCGAGGACGCGACGAGGACGACGACTTTACTCAGCGTGCAGGCGACGTGCGCGGAGAGCCGTGCGAGCACAGGTTTAGAGGCGTTACTTCGCGAACTCGCGCGTATTCGATTGCACGGAATTTCGGAGCAAGAGTTGAAAATCGCCAAGTCGCGCATGCTCGCCGATACAGAGCAATTGTACGCAGAACGCGAGCAGACATATTGTGAGTCTGTTCGCGATGAGCTAGTGTGCCATTTCTTGCGCGGTGATCTCGTCATCGGAGCTGAAGACGAGGCGGCTCTTGCCAAGGCGTGCATTGAGCGCGTGTCACAAGAAGACGTGTTGGCGTTTGCGCGTCAATTGAACGTGCGTAACTCGTGCGTGATTCGCGTACAAGAAGGTAGAAAGCGTACAAGTGAAGATGATTTGCGAGAAGCGATCGAGAATGTCCGCTTGAGGGAAATTGAGGGTGCAATTGACCAAAGCGAAGTGTTTGATATTCCCGAGGTATTGATGGACGCGACTTCATTGACTTCTGGCACCATCGTCGGCTCGCGAGAGTTACCGGCGTTGGAGGTGAATGAGATCACCCTGAATAACGGTATGCGCATCGCCATTCGCGTGACTGATTTTCTTGACGATCAAGTCCTCATACGTGGTGTCGCACGAGGTGGCCTTTCGGAGGTAGCGCAGATTGATTACATCGATGCGATGTGCTCAAACATGGTCGCCAGCGAACTTGGCATCTACGGCCATCGACCGGATGTCTACGACGGTATCATAGCGGGTCTAAGATCGGACGTGCACGCCAACGTAACCATGTATCGCCGTAATATTGAAGGTGAAACATCACCAGTGGACATCGAAAGCGCGCTGCAGTGCATTCATCTTTTGTTCACGCACGACGTGAGCACGACGAATGATCCGGAAGTTTTAGAGACACTGATGCAGATGCAGGAGGAAAAAATTAGAAATCAAAGTCGAGACCCCGAAAGTAAATATAGCGAGGTCGTTCGCTCGCTCGTCTACGGCGAGTCGTACCATAGTCAGCGAATTACCGTCAAGTCGTTGCGTGAGATGGACAGCAAAAAGGCTTGCGCGTTCTTCGACGCTTGCTTCTTGGATCCGTCTGAATTTACCATGGTTTTCGTCGGAGCGATCGATTCGAAGACACTCGTTCCGCTCATCGAAAAGTATCTCGGCTCGATTCCGCCGGCGTCACCCACCAAGGTTCTCAAGGCCTTTGAAGGTATTAGTCAACGCAAACGCAACTTGACACCGTTCCTGCTGAAGTTCCCGACGCGCGTCATCTCGCGCACTGTGCGAGCGCACATGCGGGAAGGGATGTCTAAGGCATCGATTACGTTTCCCGTGCGCATACAAAATCCGGACTTTCACAACAGTCGCGGACGTTCGACGCTCTTGGGCGGAAAAGAGTTGACCGTGGCAAAGTTTAAGACGGTCATGACGGCGGCAATCATCGAGAGACGATTGCTGGCTTTGCTGAGATTTGAATACGGCGAGATTTACACCTGCCACGCGGATGCATCGTTCGGCTACCAAGACCCGGATGTCGCTGGTGAAATGTACTCGGGCGATATCATGGTATCATTCTCGTGCGCTCCGGAGCGAGGCGCTCACCTCGCGGCACACGCCCGAGAAGTCGTGAGACATCTTCGCGAACACGGTCCGACGGAGGAAGACGTGCACGCCGTTCGCGAATGCGAAATTCGAGACTTTGAAGTCAGTCGACAAGAGAACACATTTTGGCGCGAGTATATCACCGAACTCTATAAATCGCGTATGATGCACAAGAGTATTCTGAACGGCGATATCGAAGCGCTATATCGAATGACTGAAGAAGTGCGAGAGGAAGTTATCGAGTCCCTCTCCCCGGCGGTGATTCGCGAGCATTTACAATGCGTCATGAGCATGAATAATTCCGTTACCGTCGTTCTCAAGCCGCAGCGATCGCTCTTGCGACGCATCTTCGTTCCATCGTTCGAAACCCGCGGAGAGGCGATTTACTCCGCGGTTTACTTATCAGGAATCGCGCTCACTGCGAGCGCGATATATGCGAGATGCCACAAGAAGGACTGAATCGCGTCGTCGCGCGTTGGAATACAA
>JACLAB010002155.1_pt1 | contig 20519 bp, 15 predicted proteins | sample 8027921 | NCBI WGS metagenome assembly JACLAB01 (sample SAMN15725117, study PRJNA655200) | protist metagenome | isolation source: fluorescence activated cell sorting (FACS) single amplified genomes of... | place: USA: West Boothbay Harbor, Gulf of Maine | collected 2000-07-19
AAGTGAGAAACTTCTATCTGCTGTTTGGTTTTCTGCATCTGTTGCTCTTATTGTAAAGTTGTATGTTGTTGCTGTTGTGCTTATACCACCAAAGTCTGTTGTAGTCAAAGCACCTGTTGAAGTATTTAAAGTAACATTAGCTGTTGTAAGATTACTTCCTACTTCTGAATAAGTTATTGCACTATCTGATGTAGCTGAAAGTGTTGCAAGTGTTCCAGAGAAATCTCCTGCAAAAGTTCCTAAATCTCCAGCAGCAGTATTCCAAGTTGGTGCATCTGAAACTGTAAGAATTGTTCCAGATAAAACACTAGCACCATCTGGATTTTCTATTCTAATTTTATATTGAGCATCTACTGTTAGTGTTGTTTGTACTGTTAAAGATGTAGAATTATTAAATGTAACTGTATCTGCAACATACCAAATACCAGTAGAAGGATTAATAAATTCCACTTGAGGTACTGATACAAAATTTGATCCAGTAATTGTAATTGAAGTTTGTGCATTAGTAATTGTATCTGGAGTTATAGATGAAACTATAGGGTAAGTTGTTGTAACAATAGATGTTGATCCACCTAAAGAAACAGTTGATCCATTAATTGTAATACTGTTGTTATCCAATTTTGCATTTGTAATACTGTCATCTGCAAGTCTTGCAATGTTAAGAGTTCCAGAAGTTATATTTGTAGCATTAACATTTGCAATATCAAAAGTTCCATATGCAATTATATCTATGCTATCTCCAACTGTTGCACCTGTAGCTAAAACTATAGCTGAACCAGAAGTTACAGTAACATCAACACCATTTACTAATTTTACACCATTCAAATAAATATCAATAAAACCAGCATCATATGATAAAGTATTTCCATTTTCATCTGCACCAGAAAAACTTGTTTGACCAGCAGTTGCTACATAATAAAATCTATCTGCTGTTCCATTTACAGAACTTCCTGCATTAGTCCACCCACTTGATGAGTAAACTTTCATAGTTTGTGATGCAGTATCAAAATATAAATCACCTACATCTAATGCTGAACCATCTGGGTCTTGAGTAGGTGCTGTAGCACTTGGGCCAAGATAGATATTTGCAAAAGCATTAATGTCTGCAAGGTTAGTTGCCGCAGTTGTAATTGAAGCTATGTTAGTTCCAACATTTGTAACATTAGTATCATTTGCCGCTACTAAATTTATATTCGTACTGTTTGCATTAACTGCATTTATATTTGCAGAATTAGAATTAACAGCAGATATTGCCGCACTTATTCCAGATACATTTGTAATTTCAGTATCTATTCCAGCAGTTGTGTTTATGTTAGCTATGTTAGTTGCTGTTGTGTTTACGTTAGCAATTGATCCTGCTACAGTTCCTATTGTGTTAGAACCATTTAAATCAGCCGCTACTGTATTTACATTTGCTTGATCTGAAGTTGATAATTGTATTTGCCTCCAAGTAGTATTACCTAGATCATATACTTTCATTACATCATCAGTAGTATTGAAATATAATGCACCGTCTGTTAATGCATCACCGTCATTATCTACTGTAGGGTCAGATGCTTTTGCACCTAAAAATCTATCATCAAAATTATCTAATGCCGCTTCAGCCGCCGCTTGTGCAGTTTGGGCCGCAGTAGCACTAGCCGCAGATGCAGTAGCTTGAGTAGTTGAAATTCCTGCTTGGGTAGTTGCTGTAGTTGCAGATGTAGCCGCATTTGTTTCTGAAGTTGCCGCATTTGTTTCAGATGTAGCCGCCGCAGTTGCACTTGCTGCCGCCGCCGTAGCTGATTGTGTTGCAGAATAGGCATCTACTAATAAATCCCATTTAGCAACATCCGTGTTAGATGAAATAGGTTGTGCGCCAGATGATGTGTGCGCTGTATTACATAAATAAATGTTATTGTTTGATGTGTCTTTTACAATATCTCTAGCAGAATAACTTGTAGCTGTAGCCCAATTTCCTTGATATGATCCTAATTCTTGTGATACAACAAGTTCACCTGCGCTATCAAATCCTAAAATTTTACCTGCTCTAGTATTAGCATCAACAGTAAATTCAGTTGAAGCCATAGTATTTGTTCTTGATAATTTAATTGATCTATCTGCTTCTTCTTGAATTTCTTGTACTAATGAAATTGATTTATCAAATCCACCTTCTACTGTTTCAGCACTAAAAGGATCGTTTTCAACAAGATCAATAGTTTGAGTTTGTACTGTAGCACGTCTAATAACAAGTGTTTCACCGCTTGCTGGTGCAACAACCATAGTAACATTACCACCATTTGCATCACCTGCACCACTAACTGTATAATCTGTAGATATTGCTTTTACTGTTTCTGTACCTAATGCTGATCTTAAAATAACTTGTATATCAGCATCTACACTTATTTTAAAAGTGTAAGGAAATACTGTTTGAGAAGCATTACCAGAATAAGAATTTTTTATAATCGTTGTACTAATAGTCATATTATTCTTCTATTTTATCAGATTTTTCTTTTTTAATAAAGTTAATAGGGTACTCATTATCAGTTTTTTCAATAAATTCAATTAATATCATAAGTTTACGACCTAATAATTCTGGGTCATCTTCATTAATAAATTCATCTAATAAAGGTGTACTTCCAGCTAATCTTCCTAATTGCTCTATTAATAAATTACTAGAACGTATATTTTCTGCTTTTAATTTTAAAGCATTTATTTGATTTTCACTTAAATCATTACCTCTTAATAAATTTACAATACCATCTCTATAATCTAAATCAATTTGTGCTTCTTGTTTTTTATAATCTTGTACACCACCTTCTGCTTCATTGATATATTTTACTGCTGGATGCTCTCCTACTTTAATAAATCTACCTAACACCGTACCTACAAGTGGCATTTCTAATATGTTTTCTAATTCAGTAGATACTTCATCATAGCTATTTGCTTTAAATTTATAAATACCTTGACCAGTATAAGTATTCATAAACCATTTTAATAATTCTACATTTCTTCTAGCATCATCAGCTTGATCTATTTTTCTATCTATTGCTGGTGTATTTCTAAATTCATCAAATGGAGTATTACCTTCCATAACTGTAACTAAATCACCAAATAAATTTATTATTGGATTTAAAGCAGGAGTACCAGATGAACTCATATAACTTATAATATCTGATACAGTTTCTAAACCAGATTTTTGTTCATCTATTATTCCATCTATACCTTTAGATAACATTCCATTAATTAATCTTGAACTATCATCTTGAGGTATTCTTAAATAAACTATTCTACCATCTGGTGTTTCTCCCAAAACAATATTTATATAATTATCTTGATCCCATTCTGATATTCCATATTTATATGCCATTGCTAATCCAGCACCAAATAATCCATATTTAATAGCTTTTTGAAATAACATTTGAGAAGCATTGTATGCAATAAATTTCATACCAACAGATGCAGGGTCTTCTCTAAATCTAGTATAATCACCTCTAGTACCTTCTTTAGTAGCGTTAGAATATAACCATAAATTATTTGTAACAGCATTTGACAAACCTTGTCTTAAAAAATTAGGTGAACCAACTTCGCCTTGTACTTTTATCATCATTTCTTTATTAGACATGGTCAATTGTTTATTTTTAATTTGATCTTTTAAAAACATAACTCCACCTATTTTTGGTACTCTTTCAAACATTCTAGCAAAACCACTAAATCTATTAAATAATAGACCAAATGTATCATTATAAAATTTATCAAATCCTTTTTTCTTTTGCATATCACCAAGTAATTTTTCTATTGCATAAGTATCTGCGTCTAAACCTTTTAATAATGCTTTACTTCCAGCTTGACCTCTATAACCTTCATTCATAGAAATTAAAAAACCTTCTTCTTCCATCCATCTTGTAAGTTTAGTTCCATCACCAAATATAGATTTGTATGCAGGTTTAATTGCTTTCCAATAATATTTAAGTAATGAACTTTTACCTTTACCAGCAATATCAATATATCTAGCATTAGGTAATAATTTAACTGATCTGTTTAAATCTTTTGTTAAGTTTACTGGCCAAAAAGCAGGATTGTATTCAGTAAATACTTTTCTAAAAATATCACCAGTACCAGTAAACATTTTTTGTAAAAACAACATATTTAAAGGATCATGTCTAAAACCTTTAGCAACAAATTCATTTACGTGCCAATGTTGCATTTTACCATCTTTCATAAAACTAAATCTTTCAAAACCTTTAGCAGGTCTTTCTAATTTTCCTTCTCCAATAAATTTAGGTTTGTAAATAACTCTATCTTTAGTTTCTCTTTTACCAAAAGTTTCTAATCTACTTTTATTTTCTAATAAAAAATCAACTGTTAATGACATTGCTTTATGCCTTCTTGCTTCAGTTATAAGCAACATATCTTTTTCCATTGTTGCATTAAACACAGCTTGTATATCTTCAAATGTACCTTTTGATCCTTTTAATAAAGGAGTAGCACTTGCATTTTCTCCATATTTTTCAATACGTTGTAATAAATATTTTTTAACATTAAAAGTTATGTATTCTTTGTTATTTTCTAATTTTTCTATTAGTTTTGCATCATACATTCCACTATTTTTTAATTCTGGAATAACCATTTCTTTTCTTATTTTGTAAAATTCATTGGTTAATTCTAATAATTGTGGATGAAGTTTTACATAATAATCATATGCTTCTTTTGCAGTTCTACCACCTAATACATTTGATAATTTACTATCAACTTTCATAATACCTAAAGAATTAACAAGACCTTTTCTTTGAGAACTTTCTGCTAAATTTCTAAGTAACAACATTGTACTAAGATCAATTTGATCGTAACCTAAATTTTCTGCTGGTTTAACAACTTTACGAACTATATCATCAGTATATCTTTTTAATTTTGCGTGTTTATATCTATCAAATTCTATTGCATAATTTAAATCTTTAGCAGTTTCACTATGCCATCTAGTTCTTCCAGTACCTTTCCATCTTCTATATAACCAAGCATGACGGTCTATTACTTCTGCACTTAATTTATCATAAAGTTGTGGTTTATATTCTTTTTGTTGTAATGCAAAAATTTCTTCGTTTGTTTTTCTATACATATCTCCAATTTTTACAATAACATCACCTAATCTAGCATCTGGGCCAGATTTCATTTCTAATTGTATTCTTTCCCAACTAGCTTTTACTTCTGGTCTAGCATCCATATAATGCATCCACATTTCCCATGTTCTAGGTGCATTGTTTTTAACCCATTGTGGTTTTATCATAAATGCCATCATAAAATCTGCCATTAGTTCTCTAGGGCCATCTCTGTATTCTGTGTATGATTTTTTTGCGGCTCTATCAAATGGTTTCCATTTTGCAGATAATGATTTTAATTCATTTGTAATTAGTTCTTTATTTACTAAATTTCTTTCTTTAATTTGTTGTTCAAATTTCTTTTTAAAAATTTTGTATGCTTCATTAGTCAATCTGCTATCAGTAGGTTTGCCATTAATTTTATCTGCAATAGCTTTCATGTGTTGTGACATTAAACCTTTCATTGCATCTTTAACTACTAATTTTTTAACTTCAGCAGGTAGTTTTACAAATGCATTATAAAAATCTGGATTAATCTTTTCTCTAGCAGATGCATCATTAAATATTTTAAGTATAGTATCTGGAGTAATTTCTAATTGTAAAATTTCTGCGTTAGTTTCTTTTTCTTTAGATTTTGCTTCTTTAATTGCGGCTTTTTTCATTGCTTCTATTTCTTTAGGGCTAAAAGGTTTCATTCCTTGATTTTTACCGTCAATCCATTTATTCATATAACCTTTTAAAGCCGCTATAGAACCTAATATATTACCTCTTGATAAAGTAGCGTTTGGCAAATAATCAATTAAATGTCCTAACTCATGTGCAAATGTCATTAAAAATTGTTCTGGGTTTTTTTGTAATGCTTCGTTAATAACTATTCTAGGTGATTTCTTTCCTTTAAATTGAAAGTAACCATTTAAACCTTCTGGTAAATTTTTTAATTCTGGTGATTTTTTAACAAATACTTTGTATAATTCTACAAGATCAATCATGTCTAATCCTTTTGCAGAATTAAATAAACCTTTCCATTGAGCCGCATTACTACCATAGTCTGCTGGTAATTCTTTTTTTTCTGTAAATATATCTCTAGGTATTCCCCAGTTATCACCATCTCTACTACTATTTACTCTATCATAAAACACACCATCTTTTTCTTTAAAATTGTCAAAATAATTACTAGCTTGTGCATCCATTTCTCCATTAATTTTTTTAGGTTTAATAGTAGCTATAATTTTACCTGTTTCTGGATGTAAAAATATAATTGGTTGGTTAGCATCTGATCCCATTATTTCAGCAGTTTTAATTTTACCCTTTTCTTCAAATTTAATTAAACTTTCATATGCTGATCTAGGTATAGAAACATTGTTATCTCCTACTCTTAAAATTATATTTTCAACATTTCCTTTTAAAGCAAATAAAGTTTCTACTTTTTTAAGTATAGATGATATACCATTACGTTCTTTGTTAATTAAATCTTTAGCAGATTTGTATTGAGTTTTTAATGTTTTGTTATTTTTAAATTCTTTTACTAATTTAGGATAAAATTTAGATTGAATAGTAATAGTTTCATTAGCAATTGTTTTACCATCTAATGTTTCAATTTTATTAGATGAACCAGTTTGTTTTACAACTATTTCTGGATTTGTTTTAAATTCTTTTGTTGTATATATTCCATCTTTGTTTTTTATTAATTCAATAATATCTGAACTAAATTCACCATTAGATTGTCTTTCAATAAACGAATTATCTTTAGCAATATTTATGTTTATTTTGTCACCTTCTATTTTTATTTCTATAGGTTTTGTAGGTGCTTTTCTTACTTGACTTTCTAATACTGGAACTACTGCACCATTAGGTTTTTCAACTTTAATTATTGTTTCTTGACCAATAACTTCTTTTCCAACAACTCTACCTTTTTCAGTACCCGATACTGAAATGTTTACTGTTTCATTGTTTTTAAATTTAGGTGGTGGTAATAATTTAATATTAGATTGTTTTTCTATTTCTTTAATAACAGTTTTAGAACCTTCTTTATACATTGAAGGTATCTTTCCACTTTTTAATTCTATCATTGCAATAGGATTGTTTTCTATTTGTTTAATAACATCTCTAGGATGAACTGCATATTTTGTGTAAATATTTTTTAATGTTTTCATTCCTTGAAAAGAACCATGTATTCCAAAAACCAAGACCGTAGCATGAGCAAAATCTCTTAATGTAGGTACGTGGCCTTCCATAGCCGCACCTAATGTAGTCATAACACCTACTTCTGTAGCTAATCTAGCTGTTGTACTTCCTGTTAATGCTTTAACTTTTGCACCAGCACCAAATGTTGCACCACCAATTATTGCTGATTTACCAGCAACAATTGCTGTTTTTTTATCCATATAATGACTTAAAAATTCTGGAAATGAACCTACAAAATTATCTTCTATTGCTCTCATGTAAGATGATCTAATAACTTCTGGTAATGCAAAACCACCAGCACCACATATAACAGGTAAAGCAGGTGTTGCCGCACCTAAAGTTCCTGCTAAAGCCGCACCTCCTGCCGCAAAACAACCAGTTATCATAAAAGGTAAATCTCCAACTAATGTACCTACTGATTGGATAATTTCTTTATCAAATCTTTGTTCTTGATGCATAAATAATTTTTGTATTGCTTCTTTAGGATCAGCATTAGGATCATCAATAAATATTTGATAATATCTATCTAATAAACCAGACGCAGACGTTTCATATCCATTGGTAAAAGCACTATAATAACCTTTACCACCAAATGCGTTTAAAAATTTTTCACCTACACCAAAAGGTAATTTTTCTATTGCTTTAGTAACTACACTATCACTACCCCAATATGCTATTTGTGCTGTTTCGTAATCATATTTAGCAGTACCCCATTTGCTAAAATATTGATCTGTTCTTTCTTTTAACATTGCATTTGGTCTTAATGTATAATAAGGATCACCTTCACCAGTATCATCTATATTTTCAACATAATCAGCATGATGATATTCTAAATATAATTTTTTCATTGCTTCAACATCACCGTTAGCAATAGCTTTAATTAATTCATCTGAATTATCACGATTATATTTTTCACTTTTAGGAATTTCTAAAAAATTAGCTAATGCTATTGCTTTTTGTTCGTCTGGTAATAATCTAGTAGGGTCTTGATGAAAATATGCTTGTGATACCCAATCTGGTACTTTATAATTTTTATTATTTCTTGAATTAAGATTTACTAAATTATTTAATGAACTTATTAATTGTTTTTTACTAAATTGAAATATCCCTCCTTTTGTACCATCAGAATTATAAATATTTTTATTACCACTTGATACTCCAGAAACAAATGAAAGAAATTCATTAATATACATAATTTGCATATCATTAAATTTATAATGATTTTTAGTATATTCTAAAATTGCTTTAGTTTCTTTACCTGTTGAAAATGGAGTGTGTAATACTTTTATTACTTCACTTTCCTTTTCTGCTTTTCTAAAATCTGGATCATAAACATAATTTTCACCATTATTAATATTAAAACCTTGATTACCCCCAATAATATCTTTTGCTTGTGCATTTTCTAATAATTTAACTTGTTCATCATTTAATGCACTTTCAGCTAAAGTTAAATCTTCATTGTTTGAAAATTTTTCTTTTTCATAAGCAACATTAGGATAATAAGTTTCCATCCAATCATTAAAAAAACCAATTCTACCTTCACCATCATCTTTAAATAATTTATATGCTTCATCTATTTTATTAAGAATAGATGCTTGATCTTGTTCTTTTAATAAATCAAAAGTAGTATTTTTAATGTTATATTTTCCATCAGAAGTTAAATTATTTTTAACTGTATTTTGAGTTTCTTCATCTGATCTTTTCATTAAAGATGTTTTTTTACCTAATGGTAATTCATTATTAGTAATTGCAGTTGTATCATCCTGCATATCAGTATCTAATAAAGATTTGCTATTTAATGGAGTAATACCATAAGAATTATATATTTCTTTTTTATTAAATCCTGCTTTTTCTAAAAGAGGCACTTGAGTATCAACATACGATTTAATAGTGTCGTTATCAAAACCAGCCTGTGATAATTGTAAAGCTGTAATTTTCATAGTTATTCAAATTCTGGCATTATAAACAAATCAGATACATCTAATGTTTCAATATTTTCTCCAGTAATAACACTAGGTAATCCATCTGTTTTTTTTATTAATTTTTTAGCACGTTTAAGATAAGTCATAACATCTTCACCTTCGTTTCTTGGAGGCATAACAAGAGTTGCATTACTTGGTGTTTTACCTACAAAGTATTCAGTAGGTAAAATATAATAAGAATTATCTGTAGGTGTAATATCTTGAATACCTTTAATTTTATTTTGTAATTCATTTAATCTTTCATCACTTACAGTACCTTTATAAGTTTCAATTAAATCATTTAAAATATAATTTGGATGTCTTCTATTGACTAACATATTCTCATATGTAAATCCTTTACGTTCACCTTCAGCAAGTAATCTGTACATATTGTTCATAGCATTGTATGCTTCTTGTGTCATTTTTCCACTTTCTAAAGCATTTAATAAAGCACCTGTTCTTTCTTCTGGTTTTAATGTTTGTAAACTACTTAACATTCCTAACACACCTTGATCAGCACCTATTTCTTTCATCAACATAGATGTAGCTTTTGTAGTAATATCTTTTTTGTAAGCATTTCTACTTTTTGTTAATTCACCACTTTGTTTATATAAACTCATTGCTGTTTTAGATTCTAATAAACCTTTAGCCATTAAATCCCAAATAACTTCTCTTTCTTTTTCAGTATCCATAGCACCAGAACCAATTAAATAAGTAGTAATTGCCAATGCTTGTTGTCCTTTTACAGAGTTCCAACTATTCTTACCATTTTTCATATTATTAAGAGATGCATTGTATGCAGTTCTTAAACTTAATTTTGTTGTAGGTTCTAAATCTGATTTTTCTAAATCAACCATAAAATTTTTAGCACCTTCTTTACCTTCTTCTGATCCAGTTTCCATACTAATTATTCTATTGGTAAAATTTAATTTAGTAGTTTTATCTTTTTCTTCTTTTTGTTTTGTGTGTAAAGAATTTTGAGTAGTAAATTTTTCATTAGCATCTTTAATTAAAGTTTGTCTTAAATCATCATCTACAGTAAGTTCATTACCTTCAATATCTAACATTTTAAATTTTTTATTTTTTAATCTTGATACAACATTATTCCAATCTACTTCTTTACTACCATTAGGTGATAAAATATCTAAACCTTCTGTTGCTTGAAACATTGTGTATTTTATATTTGTAAATTGTTTAGCTTCTTCTTTAAATTTGTTAAATTTATCTGCATCAAATAGATTAGTTTTAACATTGTCTTTTAAATGTATTTCAGTAAATAATTCATATTGTGCTTCCATTTCATTTAAAGATGTAGAATTTTCTACTGATTTTTGAAATGTATCAACTGCTTGATTAAAAGCATGACCTGCATTTTTTAACTTTTGATTATTTACTGCTTTAACAACTTTGTTTTTACTTTCAAAAAACTTTTGATAATATAAAGGTTGATATTCTTTCCAAGTTTGTTCATCTAAACCATTTTTAAATTCTTTTTCCCATCCTTTTGCTTGCTTGTCAAAATCTAATAACCAATTTTCTGGAGTTAAAAAATCTTCTCTAGTTTCTAAACTATTTTCAAATTCAGAAACTTTACCAAACATCATACTGTCTGATAAAGATTTATTAGTATTAATATCTAATCTTCTTAATTTAGCTTCATGGTTATTTTTCATTGCACCATATTCAGCAATTTTATTTAAAGCTAATGCACCTATATCAGCAATAGCGCCACCAGTTTGAATACCAGTTGTTAATGATCTATTACTAGCAACAACATTAGAAGAAGTATTATCTTTATATCTAGGCAGTTTCATATGTAATCCTATATCTAGCAGGTGTAAAATTTACCTTTGTTGTTGTTCCTTGTTCATCTGTTTTATCTGTCCATGCATTAAATTCTTTATTAACAGTAGGATCAGTTCTTGAATAACCTTCAAATATTTTTTCCATACCATCCCAGACTTTAATTAAATATATCATTATACAGTTCCTGTAGTATTTGCGGCTTTATTTCCATATTTATAATTTACACCACTACTTGCGCCAGACAATAATGTTTGACCCATTTTATATTTTTGTGCTGTAAGTAATCCTGTTAGTTCAGCATCTCTTGCTGCGCTTTGAACAAAAAATCTTTTTTCCATATACCATAAATCGTTTTCAAATTCTTCAAAATCTGCATTAGCTACAATTAAAGGAGAACCAGTAAATTGTGCGCCAGATGCACCTATAGCGGCTCTTTGTTTGCTCATTAATTTAGCTTGTGCTTTTAATGTCTTTTGTTTTTCATATTGAAATGAAAGTTCATTTTCATAATTTTGCCAAGCAGCATTTGCTTTCATAGTTTTCATTTGTTGACGTTGACCCATCAACGTAACTGCTGTACTTGCGGCCATTGCGGCCAATACTTGCCATGCCATATTATTTAATCTCCTTAATCACTTGTTACTAATGTTCCTGTTATTCCTAATACTGTCATAGGTAATGGTTGTTCTTGTTTTATAATTATTTGTCCGTCACGATCCCATCCTAAATTAATTACTCTTTTATCTCCAGTAAATTCTTTAATATTTTGACCCATTGGAGTGGATGATGTTCTAAATGGTAATTGATCTCCATTTATATTAATTCCTACTGTTTTATGTAATCTTACCATAACTTCATTATATCTCTTTTTTCTACCTTGTGCAGTACCAGCAGATGCGCCAGCTTCTACTCTCATAGTCTTAAGTTGAGATACAAAACCAAGACCAACTTCTAATGATTTATAACCTGTATTTGGTGATAGATTAACAGATATTTCTCCATTTGTAACTATTTGATTTGGATATACAGCGTCACCAATAAGTATTTGTACACTTTCACCTTCTAAATGATCTAAATTTGATATTGTTGTACTACTAGCATTTACAGTTGCAGATAAACAACTATCCATATTTATATTTTTATCTAAATATTCAACATATTTTACTATGCTATTGTTTATTTTTCTTTCAACAATAATCCATGTTTGATTTTCTAATTCTTCTGAAATAGTACAAATAGATTTAACTTTAGCTTGTGATTGTATGCTTTGTGTACCAACACCAGCAGATATTTGTATTACAGTTCTATCTTTTGCTTGTTGATATGTTTCTGCAAATTCAATATTGTTAGCGTCTTTTGCTATAACATAATAATAAGTATTATCTTGTAAGCCACCAATTTTAGTTCCACCGTTTGCGCTATATAAAACTTTATCACCTGTAACAAAACCATGACCAGATATTGTTATAAAACCATTAAAAAGAGGATCAGTTGTTTTAGGTGTAACATCAGTTGCTGCATTAAAAGTTTGTTTAAACGAACCACCAATAATATGTCTATGCCAAGCAATAACATCTTCTTCTCTTTGGTAAGTCATACCTAATAATGTACCATCTTCTCTTACTGCCCAATAAATACTTTCTGGTTCTTGTGCATAATCAACATCAACAATTCCATTACCTGTAATATGTTCAGCAAGCAATGTCATGTCTGGTGCTAAATAAGCATCATCTTCAAATCTGTAAGAAAATTCTCTAATCTTTTTTCTTTGTCTTTGTAAAAATAATACAGCGTTACCAATTTGAATAGGTTGTGTTGTATAACCACCATAAGTAGTTTGTTGTGTAATCTGTACGTTATCGGGTTGTAAAGGCTCACCAGCAGGTTTTCCAACTTTAAATTCACCACCAGCAGTACCTACAATTAAATCTCTAGCGGGTGCTAACCATCTTATAGTATTTACTTTGTTAGCGGCAATAGTATAAATAAAACTATCTGCGGGATCACCTGCGCCTGTATGAAAATGCTCATAAAAACCACTTTCAGATGCCCATATAGTTTGTGGATAATATGTACTACCACCAAATACTAATCTTTGTTCAAAAAATGAAACTGTTTTAGGATAACCTGTATGTTCAGACCAAGCACCTAATGCCCAATCTGTTGTAGCTGTTGCTGATCCTAAATCTTGTTTTATTTCCCAAGTAACAACTGTTGCTGATGTATAAGCTGTAATAACTCCCCAACCATCTTTCATTGATATACTTCTACCAACATCACTTGAATGAAAACCATTATTATCTTTACCAAAACCACTACCAGATGCAGTTAATGTTCTACCTGTACCAACACCTGTTGAAGATGATGAAAATGTAATTGAACTTTCATTTTTATCTAAAAATGGCCCATTTTGAAATTGTACTGTTGATAATGTCCAATTAGTATGACCCAATCTTGATAATTTTTGTGGAGGTAAACTTTCATGTACAATGTACATAATATCTGCTGATTGTGTAAATTGTATTTCAAATAATTTATCTTCTGTAATATTTGTAGATATTTCATATGGAGAACCACCAGAAGTTATTTGACCATCATCTTTATAAAATCTAATATATTGATCTCCAAATTCTAATACATATGATTGCTCAACATTAAATTCAAAAGGAATTAATCTAGTTACTTTAGAACTATCTTTAACTGGTGCTACATATCTAGTACCATATCTTCTTGATGCACCGCCTTGTGGAAATACTGTCATGTTTTCCATTATTTCAACGCCATTATTGTATTTTTTAAAATCAATTTGGCCTGCAAGTTTTGGTGTTAATTCACCAGCAGTAAAGTTAGTTTGAAAAGGATGTACTCTAGCCATTATCTTCGGAAAGTTGTAAATGTATCAGAAACAAGATCATCAATAAATCCTTCTTGTCCATCAACACTACGGGCTTCCGAAAGTTTATATTCATAGAGTTTCTGCATTTGAGTTTGTAATTGAACAGAATTTGTAACAGGATAAGCTAAATCTGTAGCTAATTTTGCAGTAAGTGTATCAACAAACATACTATCCATTAATGTAGTATTAGTAATTCTTGCAACATACATAATATTAGCTGTACCTTCATCTGTTAATAATACTCTACCGTGAGTAGCTACGTTTTCTACTTTAAAAATAAAATGAGGTTCTTCCATTTGTAATACTCTTAAACAATCAGAAGGAAGTGAATATTGATATGCAAACCCATAAGCGGGTGCTGTTGCTAATTGTGCTAATGATGCTCTTGTAACTGCAAAATTCCAAGTGTGTAATCTTAATACTGCATCTCTTGCATCTGGATAAAATGAATTACAAAGTCTTGCTCTTTCAGTATCATCTGTAAGTGATGTAATAGGATCATCTCCTAATCTTCTTAATGCGTTTGAACAAATTGAAACTTCTGTAGCCATAAATCCTTTTTAAATATTGTATGGGGCGTATATTTCAACGCCCCACTTTGTAAAAAATTGTAAGTATAAGTATATTATACGTTACAAGCGATTTCTACAACTTTTTCATCTTCAACTCTAGTAGCACCAATCGTCATAGATAGGAATACTTGAGTTGCATAGTTTTTGTCATCTCTTTCAGATATTCTAGTAGAAATGTCTTTTCCAAGAGCAAGACCAATAGCTGATTGAGTGAACGCAAGTGCTAGATTATCTCCGCCAGAAGCCGCAATTCTTTCAGTTCTGATGAAGTTAAAGCCCATGAAAGTATCTACTTGACCTGCAACAAGTGCTTTAACACTATTGTAGTCAGCAGAAGTTACTTTGTCATCACCTAATAGAGAAGTAATCTCTTTAGCTGAACAAACCAAGTATTTAGTTTCATCTGGATCAACGTCAGAAGCATCTAAAATCTCTTTAGCCGCAATAAGTTTTGCAACTGTTAGAGAAGTAGTGCCTACTGCAATTTTTTGACCAGCAGGTAATGCGATAGAAGTAGCACCAGCTACTCCACCAAATGCATTGCCAGAAGCGGCCGCAATAATTGCGTCATCCATTGCTCTACCCATAGCGTAAGCACCAGCTTTCGCATATTCAGATTGAGGTGAAATCAACATTCTTACTTTATCCTCTTGGTCAATTAAATCTGCCCAATCGTAATCAGCAAGCGTCACTTTTCTTCTTGAGTGAGGCGTGTCAATTTGAGGTGTGTTAGAATGTCTTGTTGTTCTTACTTGTGCCGCAGTTGCACCAATTCTTTCAAAGTAATGAGATGTACCAGTTACCGTTTCAGATTTAACCGCACCTCTTAACCTTGAACCTTTTTGTTGTGCAAGATGAAACACATTACTTTTGTATTGTTCTACAAAAGCTGTTGTTATTTGTGTACTCATGTTATTTAGTCCTTATTTAAAAGTTAAGAATAGAGAGCATAATACAAATGTATTAAACCATATTCCAATTAATCGGTCTTTATCCATTTCTGGGAAACCTTATTGTAATAACGATACAATCACTACGGTTTTATAGTCAACATGACTTATATATTTGTTGTCCTTGCGGGCAAATATATTGTTGTAATAATATCACACTTGTGACTTATTTACCATACACTTTTTCATGTAATTGTCGCATTTTTTCTACAGCAATTTCATGGTTTGGGTGTGATGGATTAAAATAAGCATGACTTGTATCAGCCATAATATTATTAATTTCTTCTTTAGCATCTAATGGAGATGTAGCTAATCTATTATTAGTAGTATTTTGAGCCATATCTTCTGTTACTTCTTTACCAATAGTTGCTAAAAATTTTATTACAGCAGGATTATTTCCAGCAGATGTTTCAGATAAAAGTTGTTGTAAATCTGCATCACCATAAACATTTAATGCTCTTTGTGCTGCTCTTACATTTTTATCATAATCATAACCCCATTCTTTTTTAAGAACTTCTGTTGATTTTTCTTTTTCTTGATTAAGAATTGCGCCTTGATTATCTAAACTAGCTTTAGTTGCACTAACTTGAAATTCCATTAATGCATTTACTTGTTCGTTATTTAATCCAATTTTATGAGCAACATTTTTAAATTGTTCAATATCTTCTTTAGGCATAAATTCTGCCATTTCATTTGGAATATTAACTTCATATTTACTAGCATCTTCTGGTCTGCCTAATTTATTATAAAGTTCGTTACGTTCTTCATCAGTTTTAGGTAATGGTATTCTGCTACCTAATACTTTTTGTTGATGTACTACAGTTTTAGCAAGACTTTCTACATCTTTAAAGTTTGATAAAGTTGGATCATTTTTTAAATCTTCTGAAAGTGTTGATCTCCAATCATTTTGATTATCACTTTCTGATCCAAGAACTGTATTAACTGTGCCTTGTACTGCATCAGCTATTTGAGTTTCTACTGCTGGATTGTCATTAGTGGTCGTTTGTTCATCAGACATTTTTATTCTCCTTTATTAAATTAATTATTCTGATTAATACCGATCGTTGTCCTTCACGGTATGCTGTTTCATAAGGGTTTTCTTTAAATGAACCTCTATGATAATAAGCAGACGTTAAATCTGCTAATACCTTCTCACCTTCTTTAGATGAAAATGTAATTTTGTATTGTTGTTTTAATTGTTTTAGATCAGTATCTTGATCTGCCATATTATCCCATCATATCAGACATACCCATATCATCTGCCATATCTCCCATAGCGGATTGTACATTAGGGTCTGCTAATTTTTTAGTTGCGTCAGCTTGTGTGTTAGCTACTTGTGCTTCTTGTTGTGCTTGTTGTGCCATTGCCGCTTGTTGTTGTGCTTCTGCTTGTGCGGCTCTCATTTCATCAACTTGATCTTTACCTCTTAAAACAGTTTTAGGTACACCAAGTAATTTTGCTCTCATTCTAATTGCGTTATCGTGATCTATATTATCCATAATAGCAGGATCAACTTGTGCAATATTCATTGCTAAAGTATATAATCTTTCTATAGCAACTGCTTCTTCCATTCTTTGTGATCTAGCTAATGGCCCAACATATTCTACATCAATTGTAGTATCTTGAATAATATCTGGTGCAGGTAATAAAGCACCTGCTCTAAACATAATTCCAAATACTCTTTCAATCAATGGATTTAAAAATTCAGTTTGGAAACGACCTAATGTTGGCCCAAGTAATCTTTGCATAAGTTCATATCTAACTTGAACTTCTGTTGCTGTCATTTGTGGGCCTTCTTGTAATTGTAATTGGTCTGAATAAAATGCTTGTCTAATAGCAGTTCTTAATTGATTTTCTTTCATATCAGTTATTTGCCAGTTAGAACCAATTTGTAATGGTTTAACAGCACCGTCATTTCTAACAACTGTAATTCCAGCAGGTGTCATTCTAACTCTACCAATTACTCCATCATCTTGAACAAGTAGTGGTGGGTCAATTGCTTTAGCCCATGCTTTTAATCCAATTTCAACTGCTTTGTTTAAAGTTTTAATATCTGGTAATGCATTAAATGATGGTGATCTTCCAAAAATTTCACCAGTTGCTTTTGACCAACGTGGTACTAAATATGGGAATTCATTATAACCACCTGTTCTAACAACCATTTTATCTTCCTCACAAACATGACATGAATGGAATGGTAATTTAGTTGCAGATTTTCCTGTTGCTCTTTCGTAATCTTCTGTTGGTTCTACAGCATGAATAAATGTAAAATTTTTTTCTGGTTTTTCTTTTGCCGCTTTTAAAATTTTTTCACCTAAATTTTCTTCACCAAATTCTTGAACAGCTTGTCTAGCTGTTAATTTATATTTTCTGTAAAGTGTATCAACTTTACCATTTATATTTTCTTGAATGTAATATTCTGCAATATGTAAACAATTAAAATGAATACCATCTGTATCAAAACCTTTTTTACCTTCTTCAACAAAAATTGCACCTGTACCTATTGAGCATAGATCAAGATATAATTCATGTACTTCTGTATTAAAATTTGTTTCGTTAAAAGTGTCATACATTCTTTTTGCAGTATCTTCTAACCATAAAGCAACTTCTCTATTTTGATTTAAATTTTCATCTCTTAATTTAATTGAAAACCATGCTAATGATGGAGATGTAAGTGTACCTTGTAATGATGCCGCTAATAAATTATTTGCAGTAATAGCTGTACTGTCATATAAAATTTCTGTTCTTTTTTCACCACGAGTTCTTAATGTAATAACGTCTGCTTTTCTTGGCATAACATAGTCAAGAATTTCTTGCCAATGCGTTTCCCAAGTTCCTCTATCTTCTTCCATAGAGCCTAGACGTTTTTTTACATATTCAAAAGATGCCATACTAACTTTTTTTTGTATTTTTCCAACCAGACTTCATTGCTTTGTATGCTTTTGGAGATACTGTTGATTTACTTTTTGGTCTTGAAGTTCCAGATTTTTTTCTAGCATTAATATTTTTTACTAATGACATTATACTCCTCCTCCTAATACTGTTTTATTAGTTGTTGCTTCTGTTTCATCACCTGTGCCAGAAGTTAAAATTGTTCCGTACATTCCTTTTTTTTTTGCACCTAACATTTTTTCTTTTTCAGCCGCAACTTTTGCTTCTGCTTCTGCAGTTTTATCATAGACCGATTGATCTACTGGTGGTGGCATTTGTGGTTGTGCTTTTCCGCCCATAATTATTCTCCTAAATCCATTTACATTCTTCTTTTAACATACCGTATATAGCCGCATCAACAAAATTATTATCTATTTTCATAACCTGTCTAACTACGCCTTCTTTTTTCCAACCTGTTCCAAATAAAATACGTTCATTACGTTCGTATCCATTTCTACAAACTGCTGTCATACGACCACAGCCGATTTGTTTAAAACCGTAGTCAAAAACGTATCTTATATGTTTTCTGGTAAATAATCTAGGACTTTCTATAGCTAAATGAACATAAATATTATGACCATCATAATCAGTAAATAAAAATCCACCTAATATTTTTTCATTTTCAATAAAACCAATATAAGAAAATTCATCTTTTATATCAGCAGATATATGACAATTTTTTTTTAGATACTCACCAATTGGTTTTCTCCATTTGTCGTCTGTTACGACTTCAACCATAAATTATGCTTTAATTTTTTTCTTTTTGCCTTGACCTAAAATAGTTTTAGAAACATTTGCTTCTTCTGTATCACCACTAGATAATACAGTTTGTCCAGATGTTCCATAACCAGAACCTAATGCCGCTTTTTTTTGTGCCGCAACATCTGCTACTGGTGCAGTTTGTGCTGCTACAGGTGCTTGTACAGGTGCTTGTTGTACTTGTACTGCGGGTGGATTTACTGTTTGTGTAATTGTCTGTATTATTCTTCTTACAAATCCCATTGTTATCCTTTGTTAGTTAAATATATTAAACTCATAATCTGATTGCACTTGTAATCTTTCATATGATTTTGTTCTAGCTTTTCTTAACGACATAACTGCATATCTCATTGCAGATATTACGTCATCATTAGCTGGTACAATTTTACCATCTTTTCTATGATACATACGCAATTCTTCTAGCAGTTTACTCTGATTTTTAAATATTTTCAACCTTTGTGTTTTAAATCTAGTGTATAATTCTTGAACACCTGCTTCTACGGAGTTTCCTCCAGAACCATCTTTTTGTCCGTTTTGAGGTGGATTACTAAAATGTTCTCTGCTCATATTAACACCTTCTTCTTTGTACTGTTGTGTTAAACTTTTACCAGAACCTTTATCAGCTTGTCTGCCATCCATAGGCCAAATAACAGGTATATGTTTTCCTCTCATTTTTATAGCAGATGCATGAATAGGTACTGCTTCTTGCCTCATAGCATAACAATCATAAACATAAGCTGTATCTGTATCTCTATCCCAAGCAACCCATACTGCGGCTGTTGGGTGATCCCATCCAAAATCCAGCCCACAAATTTTTGGCCAATGATCTGGTAATACAATTTCATCACATATTATATCTTCTTCTGCTATTGGAAATACTAAACCAGAACCTAATTGTGGTATTCCACGTTCACGCATTTTTCTTTCGTGTGGCGGTAATGCGGCTAAAATTTGTTCTCTAACTTCTTTTGTCATATGAGGTGCGTCATCCCATCCTGCTGTTATTAATGCTTGACCTGCTCTTAAATTGTTTACAAATTGAGCAACGGTTTCTGTCATACCGCTTTCTGGTGTAAATGTCATATATACCACACCACCTTTATCGGCTGTTCGTGTTAGTGATTGTGTATAGATTGGAGTAGGTGGTTCTTCATCTAGCCAGATTACATCAACACTTTCACCCATCCATTTTTCTTTACCCATATCATATGATTTAAAACCTATTCTGGAGTTACCACCAGATACGTGTTTTATAATAACGGAGTTTAAAGCGTTAGGTACCCCTGCTTTGTTCTCTTACTCTCCTACATACACACACAGTAAAGGGCTTCGTTATGTGGATGGATGCCCGTGATTTGACCCCCCACCCCCCAAAGTGCAATTT
>JACLAB010015671.1_pt1 | contig 20505 bp, 14 predicted proteins | sample 8027921 | NCBI WGS metagenome assembly JACLAB01 (sample SAMN15725117, study PRJNA655200) | protist metagenome | isolation source: fluorescence activated cell sorting (FACS) single amplified genomes of... | place: USA: West Boothbay Harbor, Gulf of Maine | collected 2000-07-19
CAACCGCTTCCCCTGGAAAAGAAAACACAAAAGAAACACAAAACAAAACACAAAAAACACAAAACACGCACACACAGTGGTCGAATCACGAACCGTCAACAAACCGACGCGGATCACTTCAGACGCATCTCTCCTGAAGGAAGACTCGAAACGCATCTCTCCTGAAGACCCGCGCGCGCGAGGTTTTTTCAATTTCGATCGCCGATCGCCCGACCGCGGGTTTTTCAATTTGATGGTTCATGACTCGCCGATCGGGTGAGGTACAAGTAAAAGACCCGAAAAACGAATCGCGACGGCGGACGGAACGGAACGCGCGCGCGGGTCGTCGTCGTCGGGAGTGGGCGACGCGGACGAACGCGCGCGAACGGGAAAAGAGACGCTCAGAGACGCTCCTCGTCGTCTTCGACTCGCGTTATTTATTCGCGGAGCGGCGAGGTTGGATCGATTTGATTCATAATCATGATGATGTCTGCGAGCGTGAGAACGACGGCGCAACTGCGAACGGGTGAACGGGCGCGCTTGACGTCGAAAAGAACGACGACGACGACGACGCGCGCTCGACGGGTCGTGCGAGTCCAGGCGGCGGCGGAAGACGATGAGGTGGCGTTGTTGGAAAAAGCGCTCAAGCTGGCCAAGACGAGAAAGAACGAGGCGACGAAGAGCGCGGCGCCGGTGAGCGGTCCGGCTGGCGCGTACTCTGGCGCGTCGTTCAACGTGAAGACGTTCAACGCCATCTCTCCGGTTGGGCTGAACAAGTTCCCGAAAGGGAAGTACGCGGTGAGCGGTGATGACGCCGTGTTACCGGGCGCGCCGATGGCGATGATGTTGCGATCGCACAAGCTTCAGGTGTCGGAAGTGGCGCCGACTGTTCGAGGAATTGTGCGTTGCGGCGCGGGTACGAACAACATTCCAGTCAAGGAGATGAGCGATATGGGTATTCCTGTGTTTAACACCCCGGGTGCGAACGCGAATGCGGTCAAGGAACTCGTCGTGTGCTCTTTGCTCTTGGCGAGCCGTGGTATTATCGAAGGTAACAAGCACGTCAACGACGTCATCAACGTCGAAGAAAACGGTGACTACGCCAAGATTAGCACCCGCATCGAAAAGGACAAGGCCATGTTCGGGGGTACGGAGATTGAGGGCAAGACTCTCGGTGTCATCGGTTTGGGCGCTATCGGCTCTCGGTACGTGCTTTTTTTTTTGTTTTTGTTTCGTTTCGCATCCTGGAGTCGTTTGAGCGCGCAAAGACGGCTCACATCTTTTTTTGCAAAATCTCGACGTCCATCGCGCTGAGAAAGAAATCTTCCATCTTCCGAACACACGAAAGACTGACGTATCGTGCGACTTTTCTTCTTTTCGCACGTTTCAATGACAGTGTTGTGAACGCCGCTCTCGGTCTCGGTATGAAGGTTGTCGGCTACGACCCGGTGCTTTCCCTCGAAGCCGCGTGGCGTTTGCCGGGCGACAAGATGTCCCGCGCGGATGACTTGGACGAGCTCTTCGAACAATCCGACTACATCACCATCCATGTGCCGTACATCAAGGGTGTTACGCACCACTTGATTGACGCCAGAGCTTTGGCCAAGTGCAAGCCGGGTGTCCACTTTTTGAACTTTGCCCGTGGTGAAATTATTGACGGTGCCGCCGTCAAGGCTGCCTACGACGCCGGTAAGCTCACCGGCAAGTACGTGTCCGACTTTTCCGATCCGGATTTGATGGGCCACCCGAGACATATCGTGCTCCCGCACTTGGGTGCGTCCACCGAAGAAGCGGAAGAGAACTCCGCTGCCATGGCTGCGGAAACGCTCATGGATTTCCTCGAAACGGGTACCATCCGCAACTCTGTCAACTTCCCGACCACCATCTTGCCGCCGCACAAAAACTCCTCCGGTGCTCGCCTCTGCATCGTCAACAAGAACGAATCTGGCGCGCTCGGTGAGATTACCACCTTCCTTGGCACCCAAAACTGCAACATTTTGCAGCAAATCAACACCTCTCGCGACAACGTCGCTTACACCGTCATCGATCTCGAAAAGGTGCCGGAAGATCCCGCCAAGCTCCAGGATGATCTCGCCAAGACTTGCCCGATGGTGACCTCTTCCCGTTTCATCGGTTCCGTCTTCAACGACGAACTTGGCCAACCGGGTACCTTTTTCTGGGTGCGCGAAAACGGCAACTAGAATGAAAACTCCATCACTCAGCACACTCTACTCTCTTTGATCAAACACCAGATAACACAGACAGTTTGCTTACACGCGCGCCCCTACCCCGATCCACGCGACAAACCGGACGTGCGCTGACTCGACGCGCACCTTTGCTATTTCCTCTGGTCTCGCAAAACCTCGGGTTGTATTTCCGATACCCAACCGTAATGAATCGACGTTCGACGACGATGAATCGACGACGCAGAGACGAACGAAACGCACCGTGTTCGAGCCGATCTCGAGTGTGACGCTCGTCTAGACGCGAAGCGACGCAATGCGACGAGCGGTTTGATCGAGAAGAGGGCACGAGTTCGTTACGATCAAAATATCCGACACAAAACGACACGAGTCGGAAAAACCGACGTACGTTCGCGACGCGCGTTCCCGACGCGACGCCACGCTCGCCGACGATGAAGACGAGACCACGCAAAAGTTTCAATCCGCGCTACGACGCCGAGGACATCGCGCGCGCGTTCGGTAAACGTCGCGCACGGGTTGCTGATGATGTCGGAAAGGCGACCAAAAAGTGCACGCGGGTGGCGGCGACAGTTGGACCATCGGGTGACGGGAACCCCCGACGACGCCGACGACGAAGCAGCGCGCTGACGCGACGGTTGGCGAGACAAGCGCGAGCGTCGGCGAACGCGACGCGGTGGCGGGTGGGTTTGCGATCGAGGGATGGCAAGGGAAGAGGAGCGTCTCGATCGGTTCGCGCGGTGACGTCGGACAGACTGAGGCGAGCGAAACCGTTGAGAGCGTCGTGGTTGATGGGCGCGGGCGTGACGATGGTGACGCGAGCGAGGAGCCGAAGGAGGTGTAAAGTAACGATGAAAGGGTTTGAGAAACGGCAGGAAGCGATGGTGCGGCTGAAAGAGGAGTTTGTGGAGAATCATCGAGACGCGGTGGGGGTGTTTGAGACGTCCGGGGACGATACTCTGATGGAGGAGGAAACGCCAGCGACGACGAAACGAGATCCGTTTATCACGTGGATGCTCGATGCGCAGGCGTTGTCGCCGGATGTTTTCAGTAGGTTTTTGCGTTTTAAACGCGAATTCTCGACGGATGGGCGTCCTTTTACGCGCGCAATGGAAATGATTGACGCGTACGTGGAGTCGAGTGTGCTCTCGTTAAAAATGGCGTATCCAAATGCACGAGTCGACGATAGTTGGGTCGCGGGAGCACCGGCGGCGGTATCGCTCGGTGAAGACGTTCCACTTTTACCTTCGACCGAACCGATGGATACGGCGGATGCGTCGGGAGAAGTCGTCACGGATGTGGTGCACGGCGTTGATGACGTCGACCACGAAGAGATTCGTTTGGATCCGTTTCCGCTCATGCCGCTGGAACTTTTACCGGTTGAACACTTTGTGCTCGGTTTGTGGACGAAAGCGACTGAGCAACAACACCAACAGAAACGAAATGATGAAGAAACGGAAAATGACGCAGCCGAGACGACGACCTCGAACGAGCGGACGGATTCGTTTTCACTTCCTTGGTTGAGCCCCGCTTGGGTGGACATGCTGAGCGCGACGCCGGCGCCGCCAAAGAAGAAGCAACGCGCGAAAGTTTGGCGAGGGAAAAATCTCGCCATGATTGTGTACGGCGCAGACGAGAAGCAAACTTGGGCGGATAAGATTGCGGCGTTTCTCAAACGCGCGCGTTCGGCCTTAGGGAACCGCTCTTTGGATCGCACGGCGTGGGGTGGCTCCATCGTTGATAGTCTTATCGGCGCCAATCTTACGCAGAACGTGAGCGACGTTCTTTCTAGTCAGGCTTTCATGAACCTCGCGGCTCGGTTTCCGTACAAGGCTGAAACGGCAAAAAAGCACAACTCTAGTCTTTACATTCGAAGAATCGTGACGGAGATGTTCAATCGGATTGTTGCTGAACACGAAGAGGGCAAAAGTGACGATGAATCTGAACGCGCGCAAGCGGGAGAAATGGCATCTAGACCGAAACGAGCGGGAGCCGGAGCGAAGATGAAGTTGAAAAAGGCGAAAAAGGCGAAAAGTAATTCGCTCAAAGCGAAGAAACAGAACGACATCGACAAAGCTTTGGCGTACGGAGATCCACCCGAGTGCGAACGCACCGCGGATCAAGTCGATTGGTACGCAGTTCTGGACGCGCCGCTCGTGGAGGTGGTGAAATGCATTCGCTGTAGAGGTATGCACTGGATGCTCGCTCGCAGGATTAAGGGAATTTTGCGTCGCATCATGAGCCATCGAGGATGTTTGTCGCTTGAATTTCTTCGAAACGTGCCGACGAAGGAGGCGAGGGAATATCTCCTCGCTCTCGACGGAATGGGAGTAAAGACGACGTCTTGCGTTCTTCTTTTAGCTTTGCACAGAACTGATTTTCCTGTCGATGTCAATGTCGGTCGCATCATGGCGCGTCTCGGCTGGGTTCCGCTCGAGAGCGAGACTGCGCTGGAGGAATTGGCGCAGTACGCTCCAGAACCTGCGGTTTACACGTTTCTACGCGAGCGCTTGAACTCCTTCTCTGTCGAACTGCTTTACGAGCTGCACTATCACATGATTACGCTAGGGAAAGTTTTCTGTGGTAAACGAATGCCAAACTGTGGTGCCTGCCCACTGAGGGATATTTGCGAGTACGCAAAACAAGGTGGTAAATGCGTTGATCGCCCCGATGGTCATTCTGGGTTGGCTTCTCTGCAGCCCGAGAATGCGCCTTGCGCGCGACCAATCACCGACATCGAAGACATTGCTGAGCCTCAAGCTAAAACGTCCACTGTACACGCAAACGTTTCCAAAGGCAACTCTTCGGCCGTTCTCAATGCAATCATCTCGGCGGGGAAAGAGTGGGATCGGAATGGTCGTCCTATGGGCACTCTCGCAACAAATGTGTTACTGCTGAGCGCCGCTACGTCGAGGGAAGACGTACAGATGGCTTACGTGCGACTCTCGCGCGTTGTGCATCCTGATAAAAATCCATCACCCGATGCGGCAACTGCATTCAATTACATCACAACCGCGAGGCAGATTGCACTGAACATCACCAACGACGACGTGCTCGCGCAGAACATTGAAGTCGAGCTTGAAGAAATGCTGCGATGGTCTAAAGAAGATGCGGAAGATCCAATCGATGAGGTCACCGGTCTGGAATTGAGCGAGCACGTGGTTCGAGCCAGCAAAGTCCGATGCGAAACGGTCGGTTGGACTGTGACACCAGAGATGATGCCCGGAGAACTCATCGAGGCGCTAGGCGAACGCGCTCGCGCTGAGGGTTGCATAATGATTCCGACAGAGTCAAACGCCACGTCGCTCGACGACATTAAGGGCGACTCGGTTAAAGTGGCCATCCTTGTGCCATGCTACAATGCGATGAACAGAAAATTTCCACTCCATGGCACGTACTTCCAGGTGAATGAGGTTTTTCTGGATGAAATTTCATCTGTGATGCCGATTACTCGTCCCAAATCTGACTTTGCTACATGCAAACGGGTTAGAATACTATTGGGCACGTCTATAGTGAGCATCGCTCGTGGCATGGGTAGAGCGCAGGTCACAGCAGCGTTTGCGAGCCAGCGCATATGCGTTCGATCCTGGAACAGAAATACAAAAAAGCCGGGACCTCTTCCAAAATGGTTGTGCCCTTTCTTTCCTGAGCACATTGAACGTCCGCTCGAGCCAGAACCAACGCCTCTCGCCAAAAATGGTCGACCGCTTGGTGCTGTCGCAAACGCTCCAGCCCTGTCTCCTGTATCGGTACTTCCAGCGTCGATGATGCAAAGTCCAAAGCTTGCCGATATCGAAGCCGCAACGCCGGCTGGATCGATTGAGCACGCGCTTCTTCAGGAATTTCACAAGATGTTCAGAGGAAAAGAAGCAAAGAGGAAAATGCCCGGCTTCAAGCGCATGTACACTGGCGCGCCGAGTGACGATAAGAGAGTTCGACGAAGACTGTTCCCACCCATTGGGCGCGGAAATAAGTGCGGCTTTTGCAAGTACTGTCTCAATCCTCAGATGAAACAGGCATGTTTGACGAGACGGAACGAAATGCGAATGACGACGCTTTCGGCGTGAGCAAGCGAGTTTTGTTAGCGAGTTTTGTTAGCGAGTTTTGTTAGCGAGTTTTGGTACAAGTTTACAAGTTTTGTTGGCGAGTTGTGTTGGCGAGTTTTGTTGGCGAGTTGTGTTCGCGAGTTTTGGTACAAGTTTACAAGTTTTGATGCCTCATGGCGTGAGTGTGAGCTAGCGTTTGACGCATGTGAGGTACCACCAAAGCCTGACTATGATCAGCAATAAAGTCTGCTAATGATGGGTAGTGCTCGTTGAGTGGCCGCATCTCCTCCACCGCCGATTTCAGCACGTCAGAATCCTGAAAAAGACAATCTGGAGTTTCTTCGACAATGCGTTGCAATCTTTTGTCATCCAGTTTCACCTCCAATGCATTACTCAACGCGTGACACGAATCTGTAACGCGCGCCATATCGTTCGCATCTTCTAGCATGAGAAGTTTCGGCGCCTTTTCGATGACACGGCTTAAATTGAGATCCTTTATTGGTATCACGCTCCTCACTCGTACAATCGCGCGAGTCAGCACCGACTCATCCACGCACACCAGCGCCGCCTCTGGAACTCTATGAAAAATCTCAGGCGAACACACACCATCGATAAGTCTCTCCAACGTCGCACACATCCTTTCAATCGCCACCACGTCTCTAAAAATCTCTCCAACGCCGTCCTTGCGGTGCTTCGAGCCGAGAATCAGCAATCGAACGACTCTCGTTTCAGACGCCCCGCGCGACATCCACACGCGTCTTGCCTCGTCTTCCCACTCCGCCGTCATGTTTGCCATCGAAGACGAGTTTTGTCGCAGTCCATCGACGCCCCACTCGCCGTAACTTCGTCTGTCGTCATCCTTAAAGTCACCGTAATCCACAGACACCGAGTTGGCGCGCGACGCTCGATGCCGGCACTGACGCGTCGACGCGCGAATAACGGGCGAGACGCCGACGACGCACGTCCCGCGCGTCGCCATCCTAGCGCCCACCGATCGAGATTGATTGATTTGCGTCGCGCGCGCGTGACGTCGACTGACGCGTCGTTCGTAACGACCTTTGGTAGGACAAATCTGCGCGCCAGTTTCTGTCGCGCGCGCCGCTCAAACCGCGAGATAGAGCGACCGCGCGGAGAAGACTATGAGCGCGAGCGAGTTTTGGTTGACGATCCCGCGCGCGTCGCGGCGCCCCGACCCGACGCGCGCCGGGGCTGAGTGCGTCGTGTACGAGGTGACGTGCGCGCTTCACGTGGAGAATGCGCGGACGCGTCGTTCGGAGTCAACCGCCGAAATCTCGCCCGCGACGGCGTCGACGGCGGTGGATGTCGATGCGTTGCCGATGTCTTCGTCGATGAACGCGATCGAGCGGGTGACGAAGCGTCGGTATCGCGAGTTTGTCGCGCTTCGAGATGACCTCGAAGTCGAGTGCGGGAGAGATTTGGTTCCAGAGCTCCCTCCGAGAAGGATGTTTCAGCGCGTGAACGCGAGCGATGAAAAGGTAGAGGAGCGGAGACGCAAGTTAGAGGGGTGGTTGTGGGCGTTGCTCGCCATCGAAGGTTGCGCGAGGTCAGAGGCGTTGGCGCGCTTTGTGCGTCTGGGCGCGTGCGAGAGAGCGTTGCGGAGAGTGCGAGACGCTTCGTCGATTCGAAGCGGAAAGTCCGCCGTCGAGTCGCCTGGGATGAGCGCGGTGAGCCCTATTTCGTCAATGAGGCCAGTGGACACGCCCGATTCGAGTCGTTCGGCTGAATCAAACGGTAAACGCGTCGAGCACGCTTCATCTGACCAGCTCGGCGCAACCGCAACCGCGGACGCAACCGTGCCGAATCCCATCAAAGAGGCCGGGGAATCGATGAAAGAAACTTTGAAAATGTCTCGTGAAATGTCGTCAAATGATGCGATGTTGGAAGAATTGCGCGCTGAAATGGCTGCGCTTCGAGATGAGCTCAAAACGACGCATGAGTGTTTGAACGACGCAAGAGCGACGACTTGCGCGGCAGAGTCAAAGTTTAAAGAGCTCGAAGCCCGGACACACAAGGAAAAGAAAGTTCTTAGCAAAGAAATTCGTTCATTGCGCAAACAACTCGAAGCGGCACAGATAGACTCGAACGAGCAAGCAAATATCATATCTGCAGAAGAGCGCACGGCGGCGCTCGGCGAAATTATGCACGAAGTATCGGTTTTGCGTAGCCGAGTGCACGAGTGCACGTATGAAAAACTGATCTCGGAAGACTCTGGCGGCGATCCGAATGAATTACTATCAGTGAGTGATAACCGCCTAGCTGTTCTCCTGGCCGAGGCGCAGATACTCATCGTTGGCATGGATGAAACGGCGCCCGCGGCGTCCACCACCACCGCGGGAGCAGAAGCAGAGACGACACTGATGCATACCGAGCGAGAGGTTCGCCAGACCTTCGCTGATCTACTTTCCGACTTGATCAACACCAGGAAAAGTATCAATTCATTGCTCAGAAAAGTTGCAAAGAAGAATGAGAATGGCGATGTGCGAGTCGGCACGGGCATAAGCTCGCGCGTCGGAAACTTAGTCGGGGCGATAGAGAAGAAACTCACCATTCCGCAGTAGCAAGTATGTAAATCGCGTTCTATCTAGATATGCTAAGCTATTCTTACAATCTAGCTAGGCTCCTATAGTCCTGTCTGGTTCATCTTGCGCCCGGAACCGTACTCGAAGATGTACTTTTTGAAGCGAAGGGTCAATTTTCCGTCACCTTCACCGGTGATACCATTCGGAAAGTACACCTTGTACTTGCCACTTTTACCAAAGCCGCCCTCAATCGTGCCGCAGTCGTTCTTTGACGTCCAGACCTTCATGCCGACGAACGCAGTCAAATCTGATTCCTTTTTGAACATTCCTTTGCCGATGACGGTGCGCTCGTCTTGAACACGTTCAATCGAACCTTCACGCGACTTCATCTTGTAAACTCGAAGGGATTTGATCGCGTCTGGTTCTTGCTCCGTATTTACGTGCTGCAACATTCTTCCGTGAAACGCCAGTCGACACGTATTTTGATGAATGTCAGTGTCGAGGCGCGATGCGATGTAAAGTTCATCAGTCGGCACCGTGATTGGTTGATCAAACTCGAGCAGCGCATACTTAGCAAAGACGGGCGCATCGTCGACATCGTTAGCTTCCAAAGATGCTTGCACTTCGGCTGCGGTCGCGAGCTCGTCGCAAGACACGTATTCCTTTGTGCTGTCGAATCTGCCATCCAGCGTCATGCTTGCAATGCCGTGGGCGAGTGCATCGCCGCCAGACTGTTCGTCACCAAAAAAGTGAACGGTCGCCATGACCGTGGTGTGACCAATCGTCACGTGAAATTTCGTGCCACTTCGCACGGGTGTCTTAAAGAAGCGAATCTTACTCGCACTGACGACGGCGGCGTGGAACGTCGGAACGGTGCCCGGCGCCGAAACCAATCCACGCTCAAGAACCTTTGCGTCGAGGCCAGCCACACAGATACCCAAACGATCGCCTCTTGCGCACGAATCCACCGACTTTTTGAACATTTGCATCGATTTAATCTTCTTTTCGAGCTTCAAATGAGGAATTTCAATCGAGTCACCAACCTTGATTGATCCACGGAGCGTCGTGCCCGTGAGCACGGTGCCCTGTCCCTTCACTGGAAAGCAATGATCCACGGCGAATAAAAACGGCCCACCCGCCTCTCTCTTCTTGCTCACCTCTGGAATCAACTCCAACAATTTCGCCTTGAGCGCATCCATACCGATGGGTGGATCTCCTCCATCATCCAACGCTTGCGAGTCGGCGCCGCCCGGTCTCGCGCTCACCGGCAACATGTCGCACCCTTTAAACTTCGTCTTATTAAACGTGTTGGCCAGTTTCGCCTGAATCTTCCCCACTTTTTCATCCCGCACCGTTTCATCAAACGTATCCACCTTGTTCAGCGCGACGATGAGTCTATCCGTCGTGATTTCACCGACGACCAAACACTCCGCCGTCTGCGTCTGCACTCCCTTGTTCGCGTCCACCACCAGAATCATCAAATCGATAATTGACGACCCCCCGAGAACGGTTTTAATCAGCGACGCGTGCCCGGGACAATCCACAAGGGTAAACTGCGCCCCATCGTACGACCGCGCGATCGCTTCGTCCGTCCCCGGCGGGAAGTCCGCTAAAAACGATGAGAACCCGAGGTCCAGCGTGATGCCTCTCGCCGCGCTCTGTGGGTTCTTATCCAGCGATGCCGTGCTAAACGCCGTTGACACCGCACGCGCGAGCGAGGTTTTACCGCTATCGATGTGTCCGAGAATCCCGACGTTGATGTTTAGCCGCGGTTTCGTCGTCATTGGTTGGTTGGTTCTATGCCTGTGTGCGCGCGCGTTTGACGAGTCGGTGAACGAAATCAGTCTTCACAAGACGATGCGCGATGCGACGGACGCCGACGCCGAAAATTTAACGCTGACGCGCGCGTCGGACGCGCCGAAACACTGTCGAATCGCCGCGGCGAATTTCAACGCCGACGAGTGGCCCGAACGCGGACACGCGGCCGGGTTTCTCGGGATTAAATCGGCAGAGGAACGTCGAGCGACGCATCGACGCACCGAACGACTCATCTTACTCGAACGCGAAGACGTCGACGTCGCCGTGGGATCGGTCGTCATCGCGGATTCCTGCGCGGTTGTGGGTGAACCAGAAGGCACGGCGAACGTGACGCTGAATGGGCTCGTCGTCGCGCGTGAGAGACGTGGGCGTGGATTTGGTGAGGCGTTGACGCGCGAAGCGGCGCGGTTCGCGTTTGACGAAATGGGCGCCGGAGTCGTCACGGTTTGGTGCGAACCGAAACTCGTGGGTTTTTACGTCGAAAAGTGTGGGTTTGAGTACGAAGAGCCGCGACGGATTGGGTTCGTGGATGACGATTTGGATGTGTGTTGTCGGCTGCGTGTGGGCGACTGGCGGCGTAGTAGTTAGTTGGCGGCCTTGGTTTGTTGTATTCTAGTAATCATAGCGCGTATGTTTTCGATGCATCCTGCTGTACGTCACCACGAGCGACGAGTTCTCGGATGTCCTCGGATGATCCTAAAAATAGCGGCGTCCGCTCGTGCAGCGTTTGCGGCTTCTTAGTGAGAATGTCGCGAACACCATCCGACGCTCGACCGCCCGCGGCGCGAGCAATAAACGCGAGTGGCGCGGCCTCAAAGACGATACGTAGGTGCGGGCGAGGATTTCCCGCCCATCCGCCGTAATGGAGGGTTCGATGGAAGTCTCCAACGAGCGAACACACGTATCTAGCGCTGTACTGCTTTCCGCTCTCGCCTCGGCCATTACGCACGTCTGAAATGTAAGAACGTAAACCGTTTGGCCAATCGTCGAAACGCGCGTCGTTGAGCGAATAGATTTGCCCTCGCGACGGACAGCTCATATTATCGTTGGCGAGTAAAAACTCCCCGTCTCTATCCATTGTGTACTCCATCGCCGAGCCGTCTTCGCCGACGGCGAGGACGAGCGTGGTGGCGCCGCTGTAATGCGAGTACCCGGCGGCGACTTGCGCTTCGGCGGCTTGCGTGGCGTTTTCCACGGGCGATGCCCCGTCGATGGTTTTGTACACTCCCACGAGCGTCCCGACGGGAATATTACACGCAATGTTGCGCGAACCATCGAGTGGGTCTATGCAAATGACAAAGGTGCCGTCTTCGTTGATTAACGCCGGTTCGTCTTCCTCTTCGCTTGCAAAGTACTTTACCGCTCCGCACGCCGCAAAGTGTCTCTTGAAGATGTCGTTGGCGACGACGTCTAATTTCTGCTGAGTGTCGCCAGACGCGTTTTGCGCCCCACTCACGGCAGTTCCTAAGAGCGCGTTTGCGCGCAAAGGTGCCGTCGCGAGCGCGCTCGCGAGTTCTTTACTCGCGTTGGCGACGGCGGCGAGAACTTTTGACAATCCGAGTCGTTCGGCGGGGGATAAATCGCCACCCGCAAAGGCGCTTGCGCTGCGCACTTGCGCCGCGACGGCGTGCTGTCTGGCCGGCTCTGCGTTGTACTGCACGACACCGTACTTACCCGTCACCATCCAGTTACGCTCGACTTCCGCCTTGGTTCTGCGTTCGGCGGGAATGCCGCAACCTAGCTCTGCCTTGAGCGTGCGAAGCGCTAAAATTGGCGCTGGGAAATACGCCGAAACGTCCTCGAAAGGCGTGTCGAGCTCCCACAAACAATCATTCAGAAGCCGGCGATAATTCGCGTCACCCTTGATGATGACAAGATCAGATGTTTTAATATCTTCCCGTGTCTTTGACGGCAAGTTCCAGAACGGCTGCGGCTGACACCAGGCGAAGTCTGGAACTATGGCCCACGCGCCCGAGGACAGGTGCGCTGCCCAGCGCTTACCCATCGTCGAAGTTTCCGCGTCGGCGCTTTCCACCATCACGCGGATCGTGTCGCGGCAGTCCTTATCCATGGCGTCTGAAACAAACACTGGGTGGGATTTCACTCTCAGTACCACCCTTTTCGTCGCGCCACTGACTATCAAAGCGTCCGCCAGAGCGAGGTCGCACGTGAGCTCGAAGCCCGCGTTGTCAACGACGATGGACACGTCAGACATGGTTCGAGAGGACAGAGCCTCGGCGACCCGGGCGCTGTCGTCCCAAAGCAAACACTCCTCCCCAGCAGAGAGCGCTTCAACGAAAGCTTCGTTGGCGCGGTTATTATCGGTCGTGCTGGAATCCTCCGCTTCCGGCCAAATGCTCAAGTCCATGCGATTGCCCCACAAGGCGACCATTACGAAGAGTCTGAGTTCTTCAGATAATGCGTCTCCATCCGATGCTTTCGAGGCGCGCGACGCGAAACGGTTCGTCTTTCTCGCGAGAGAAGACGCGGCAGAGGCGCCCGCCCTTAGTCCGTTCATCTTGTCCGTCGCGAAAGGATCGTAGTTGTACAACGGTGAAGCTGCATCGAAATACCCGATTGCCGCTAGTATGCGTCTATAAAAGTAAAACTCAATCAACAACCAAGGTGCGTCTAGCCACGACACTCCGATCCAAGGCTCGAGGATGGTGCGCCATGTATCGATATCAGGACCGCCGTCGGGCTCAATGTACTTAATGACGCTCGTTGTGGGCGTGGAGAGCTCCTCGTCGAGTCGCAACAGTTTTTCAACTTGGGCTTTGGCGCCCTCAAAAGCTTCCGCGTTGTCCTTGAAGACCCGCCCGAGGATATCTTCGCGAAGACGTCGACTGACAGTGTCGTACGCCCACGTGCCCGGGACGTTACTTGTGATCACAGGCGGCGTAGAGCCGTCCCACGTGCGCGGTCCAGTGGGAGTCATCACGCGCTTCCCTCTCGTACCCTCGGCTCGAACGCCCGGTCGACGAGGATACGAGATGGCTTGACGTCGATTCGCACAAGAAGAGGACGACTGTGACGTCGCCCTCGAAGACGGATCGATCGTGCATGCGGTGCGCATGAGACTGAGGTTGCTCGTCAGAAGTTTTCGCTTTTTATCCACTCGTCGGCGCAATGGAAGCGATAAATCTTTGCAGGACGTCAGCTCGGTGTATTCGCAGCTCACGCTCGAACTCCTCGTCTTCGCAGGTTGAAATACGTTCCAGCATGTAGTTCGGAAAATGTGCGTGATCTAGGAACAGTTTATTCAACGTGCTGCCCGCGATGCGCCAAACCTCGCATACAGTTAACGATGTCGCCTTGAATTCGAGTGCTGGATTGTACGGAGATAGAAGGCTCGCGATACCGAAGTAAGACGCCTGGCTCGCGCCTGAGACGACAGCGACGACATGTGCGTCAGGACCCAGAACGGAAAGAGTGACTACGCCGTGCGTTAGGACATAGAAGAAACCACTCTCGATGACACGTCCTGGCTTGACAACTTGGCAATCAAAAATGGATACAACGCGATACAACAAACGATCAGACATCGCACCAAACGTGCGATTAAACACCGGTCCGAGCACATGCACCGCGATGTCGTTCTTGAGATCAGTCGGTAGAGAATTCAAAATATCTCCGTTTTCGCGTAGTATGTCATGGCGTGGCTCCACCTCAGCAATGAAAGACAATGCATGTCGTCTGAGCGTATTCGGTGACGCGATGCGTGACAAAAACGCGTGCACGCGATTGATGCGCGCGCGGTACTTTCTTGTTCGAGATACCGACGTGAAGAATTCGATGGTGGAAGCGATTGAAGCAATGAGGTAAGCGAAGAATGAAGCGCCGACAATCATGCCAGCTACAGCCCATACGCGTTCCAGCGTTGTTTTCGGCGTGATATCGCCAAAGCCGACCGTAGTCACACACGTTGATGCAAAGTAGAGTGCCGCCACGTAAATATCTGCTTCAGACGCCGTGGTGATGTCTAGGCCTGTGTGAGACAGCCAACTTTCGTGATTTTGGACGGCCAGATAAATGTATATGCACGCTAGCGAGTGAGTCAAAAGCAGAAAACTCACGAACAAATTCAGCAGGAGATACCACAGTAGTGGGGTGGACGGAATCAACTTCATGAATAACACCTCTGGTGAACTCAGAGATGACGAGCCTAGAATGCGAAACACGCGTAGAATTCTGAGCACTCGGCTCAGTCTTTCATATTGGCTCGATCGACCTCTCATAGAGGAGATGAGTTGGAGAACGAATGGAACGGATATCAGCAAATCAGTGTAAAATTGTCCACTTTCATGAATGTACAACCGCCGAAACAAGCGCGGCGTCGTGATTAATGTCCGCCTTCCAGTCGATTTACACGTCACCACCTTGGCTTCCAAAAGCAGATTGATGACTAACGTATCAATGAGAAGCAAAAACCCGAATATGAAATCAATCAATGGAATGGGTTTCACACGTCTTCTCAACGTCATTTCGTAATCAAAAGCGATACAAAACGGTTCGAGTGTGGCGATGCCAATGGTCATGAACGTAATCAGCAGGTGCCACATCCAAGAAAACCGCGACGAAGGCAAAATCACCCATCGTGGCTTGAGTGCCCGAGGCTCGGCGAGCGAGCTGTACGCTTGAAATTTTTTATGATCGAGTAAAATCCCGTGTGTCGACGCTTCTCTTATCAATGTGGACTCGGTGTCTTCGTCCATGTCGTCCATATCTTGGTGAATGGTATTCACGAGACGCATGGTATTGTTAATAGCTCTGTTGCCCCACGGCAGTCGGGTCTCGTCCGACAAGAGGGCGCGTTCCAAGGTAGATAGCGTGTCCGTCATTGTTACCGCGTTCGACGGGTTTCGGGTCGCCAAGCTGTGAGGAAAAGTGCGTGGGGTGAAGTGTTTTGTTCTATCTCGAATATGATGTGACATTTTGTATTTCCTAAAGTTTGAGAGAGGATTTGTTCTTCGTGGAGTCCGATTTGCTCTTCTTGAGAGGACCACCGCGTGCGGCATCCGCTTCCTTGGCCTCTTGGAGCATCCCAAACACCTTGCTCGACTTTGAAAAGTCGGATTTCGACTTTCCGCCGGCTGGCGCCGCAGCGAGCATCGCCACCTTCGGCGCCTTTCTCGTAAATCCAGCCTCCTCCTCCGCCTTGAGCTGCGCCTCGCGTTGACGATCGCGCTGAGACTTGACGCGATCTCTCTCCTCCCGAACAGCCTTGGACTTGCGCTTGCGTTTCGCTCTGCCAGCCTTGCGTTCTTCCTTTGTGAGCTCGTCGTCCGCTTTGACATTGCCCGCCGCCGAGCCGCGTTGGCCACCCTTGCCGTCGCCGCCGGCGAAAATTTCCTCCGGGGCTTGATGAGTCGTCTCGTTGAACGTGGCTGGCACAAGGTTGCCTTGCGCTCTAAGTGCGAGTTCTCTGTCGATTCTCGCCTCGATGTCTTTCGGTTCTTCGACAAATCCAGTCCTGGAGAGCGCATCGAGACGGTACGACAAAAGCGCCCACAACTTTTTGACTTCAGCGACGATTGGATCCTCCTTCTCACCCAGAGCGACGCCAACCTTTTGCTTCATGTACTCATCGGCGTAGATTTCACCAAGGCCCTTTGAAGACTTCGTGTCGTCGAGCTGCGGAGCCTCCTTGCGTTCACGCTCTTGCACGGGTTCAATCCGTTCAACATCATCAAAGCGACCTTCGATGATACGCTGCTTGATAATGTCCTCCAGCTTTTGGGTAATCTCTGCGCTGATTACGGGAGCAGGCGCCATGACGTGCTCAAACTCCAAATCTGTCTCGAGCGCGCTGTTGAGTGGACGCTGTTTCGCATCGGCTTCACCCTTGAGTAACCAAGACTTTTCTCCCAGAGCGGCGGATTCGAGCTTATCCATTTGGCGCGCCAACGCGTCTTGCTGACGCTGGAACGCGGATTTAGCATTTGACTGTGCAGGCATATCGTCCTCTTCGTCCTTTTCATAGTCTCCTTCTTGTTCCGCACGCGCAATCTCGGCGTCGAGTTGCGCATCGAGCTGCTTGTCTAGTGCGTCCATCTCGGTGTCGCCACCAATGTCCAACTCTTCATCCTCTTCATCCTCTTCGTCCTCTTCCATGTACTCATCCTTGTCATCGTCGTGGTTTTCCAAGCCTCGATTACCAGCAATACCAGTTTCGAGCTCACCATCGAGGTCATCATCTTCTTCGTCCAGATCTTCATCCCCTTCGAGCTCGTTAAACATGTCCTCCTCTTCGTCGCTGAGTTCGTTGAGCTCTGCATCCGTCGAAGCGCCGAGTTTTCCACCCTTGGTCCCACCGAGAGGTTTTCCCTTGTGTTTACCGAAGAAATCTTCAAACATCATATCTTGAGCCTTTTTACCCTTTGGCTTTTTATCCTTTATACGCCGAGTGCTCGCGCTGACGCCCGCCAGCTTGGCTGTGTACGCCAAGGCGTCGTCGAGGTCATCTGCTTCTTCGGAATCTTCCTCCTCCTCGTCGTCGTCGTCGTCACTCTCACTCAGCTCCCGATAGATATCACCCTCATCGTCTGAATCGTCATCTTCATCCGAGCCACGCTCCTTATCATTGTCACCATCCTCTTCCTCGTCTTCAACTTTGCGCCTCTCTTCGGCCTCCTCCTCGGCTTCGTCGAGAAAGTTTTCCATGTCGTCTAAACTAAACATTCCTGGATTTCTAAAATACTTGGACGTCCGGTCGCTCCCACCCGATTTCTTGCCGCTCTTCGATCTCGCGTTCGCCTCCTCTGAATCTTCATTGTCAGTCGATTCATCCTCGCTCCCGCTTTTGTCCTCTTCGTCCTCTTCGTCGTCGTCTTCTTCATCGCTCTGCAGTTCGTCCGCGCCCACATCAAACAACGCGTCCATGTCCACGTCCTCGCCAGACGACTTAACTCTCTTCCCCAACGCCTTGATTGCTCGTTTACACGCCTCCAAAACCGGTGTCGTCTGCGCCTCCATCTGTGTCCATACCTGTTCGGCGTCCAATCCCTCCGTCGTGAGTTCTCCATCCTCCAACGGCAGCGCTCCGCCCGACGTCGTCTCGCTTCGCTCGGCGTACGCAGCAGTCAAGCGCGCGAACAACGTCCTCGCCGCCTCCGCCACCGCGTTTCTCGTTTTCGCCGACGTCGCCGACGCCGACGCCGCGGCAAACTTCGACCCATCCTTCCCACCGACCGCTCGCACCCCGTTCGCGATCTCGACGCTCCAGTGCGACGTCGGTTTCGCTGGCGACGCCGCGGCGACGCCGGCGGCGGCTCCCGAACCTCTGGTGCGTCGAGCGCCCATTTGATGGATTGAACTCACACGCGAGGTCGATCTCTGGAGTGCCGAAGGCTATGGAGACGCGCACGCACGCGCACACACACACGCACACCACCACTAGCACCACCACCGGCGCCTCCGCGATGCGGTGTCCCGTTCCGAACCACCGGGCGTCCCCGCTCAGTCCGCCGGCGGGCTCCACTCATCCAACGCGAAGAGCGACACGCGGACACCGCGTCTTTTTATGAATTTCGACCATGGCGGTTTTAACAGTACTGAGAGATTTGATAAGAGTATCACGTAGTAAAATGGATTTCCAAAACTAGAAAAAGGGACGGCATTTAAAGTGTTCGTGTTTAAAGATCAACTATATGAGCTGATGTGTCCACATGTCCGAGTGGACCCGTGTTTGAAAAGTTTCACTTTTCGCTTTCTCGCTTCGACTTCGCGCTCGGACCGCCTCTCAACGACGCAGTGAAGGAACAATGGGTACGTGCGAAAGACGCGACGCGACGCGATGACGACGCCGACGCGTGACGGCGCGGTGTATCGCGCATATTTCGATCCGACGCGCGAGGGAGCGTCGCTGTCGTCGACGAGGCGCGCGCGCGTGGCCTGGGGGTCGATGGCTGGACTGGAGAAAGATCGCCAGGGGTTCGCGGTGTGTGGGGATCCGTGTCCGTTCTGTGCGCGTTCGCGGCGCGTCGAGGCTGACGATGGGTGACGATCGACGACCGGGGGATGGATGGACGGAATCGATCCCGTTCGAGCGTCGTCGATCGGCGTCCGTGTCATCGATCGGCGGCGCGCGGCGGGCGTCGACGTTGGATGCGTTTCAGGGTCTGGGACCTCTGAAAAGCCCTAAACCGCGAACACGCATCCTTGCGTTCGGCGTTTCGACGACGGCGCGCAAGCGACGGGACGGATGACGATCGAAGGAAATATGCACGATGATGATGACGACAACGACGGCGCGTCCTTATCTTTCGGTGACTGACCGCGCAACCTTGTTCTCTCACGCAGTGCATCTCAAGTGCCACGAATTGCGCGCGCAGACCAAGGCGGACCTCGTCGCGTCGCTCTCCGACCTCAAGCAAGAGCTCGCGGCGCTTCGCGTGGCCAAGGTGACGGGCGGTGCCCCGGGCAAGCTTAGCAAGATCAAGCAAGTCCGATTGGCGATTGCTCAAACGCTCACCGTTATCCGCCAAAAGCAGCTCAACTCTCTTCGCGAAGCGTACCGCGGCGCGAAGTACACGCCGCTCGACCTTCGCCAAAAGAAGACGCGCGCGATTCGCCGCGCGTTGACGAAGAAGGAGCGCAGCGCGAAGACGGCGCGCCAGGCGAAGAAGGATGCGGCTTTCCCGCAGCGCAAGTACGCTCTCAAGGCGTAAGCGCGGCTTTGGTCTTAGATCGACGAATTTAGTTTGGGATAGTTTGTGATTCGTAACCCGGGCGAGGGTATCAAGTAAATGTAGACGTTTTCGGCCTCTCGGCTTTGACGCGCGCGCGTGACTTGAATACGATAATGCTCGCTTAATTGCTTATTGAATCGCTAGACGGGATCAATGTGATCACGCTTGTTTTTCTTCGCTATCTTTTTCGTTGCTAGAGTCGGCGTCCGACGACACCGGGGCGAGCTTTCTCGATTCCTCCTCGGCGAATTCTTTGAGGAGCTCCTCCTGTCTCGGCGACAGGTTAGTTGGCGTGGAGACGCCAAAACGAATGAACAGGTCACCTATGAGCGGCGTACCCATGACGGGTAATCCTCGACCTCGGAGTCGGAGCTGATCTCCGTGTTGGGTCGCCTTGCGAACCTTGACTTCGACGTCGCCGTCCATGGTCGGCGCCTTGACGGTGCCGCCGAGCGCCGCCGTGGCAAACGGAATCTCAACGCTCGTCACCAAATCGCTTCCAACTCTTCTGAACCGGTGATCCATGAGAACTTGGACGTTAATGTACAGGCTACCTACGCGACCGCCGACGCCGCGAATGCCTTCACCGGGCACGCGTAATCGCTGACCGTCTTCCACGCCCTTGGGAATGTCAATTTTTACATCTCGCGCCGCCTGTGTCTCGCGCTTACCCCGAATGTTCGTCACCGTCTCCGGAATGTTGATCTCCCTGCTAACCCCACGACGGACGTCATCGAGCGTGATTTGAATGTTCGCTTGGATGTCTCTCGCGCCGCCTCGTCCACCGCCAAAGAAATCTTGTAACACCTCCTCAAACGGATCAAATCCGCCTCCGGCGCCGCCCGCCTGGTAAAAGCCTTGGAACCCACCGGCGCCTCCAAAATCTTGGAAGCCGCTGAACCCACCTCCCGCGCCCGGTCCACCGCCACCGCTCTCCATGCTCTCGTAATTCTCGTGGCCAACCTGATCGTACGTGCCGCGCGTCTTGGCGTCTCTCAGGACCTCGTACGCCTTTTGCACCTCTTGAAAACGCTTCTCCGTCTCCTCGTCACCCTTGTTCGTATCCGGGTGGTACTTCTTCGCCAGCGCGTAGTACGCCTTTTTTATCTCACCCGCGCTCGCCCCTCGATCGACGCCGAGCACGTCGTAGTAATTCTTACCCTTTGCCGCCCGCCCGGCGCCCGCGCTCGTCCGAAAGCCTCTTCTCGCGCGAGCCTCTCCTTTGAACGCC
>JACLAB010005938.1_pt1 | contig 20492 bp, 27 predicted proteins | sample 8027921 | NCBI WGS metagenome assembly JACLAB01 (sample SAMN15725117, study PRJNA655200) | protist metagenome | isolation source: fluorescence activated cell sorting (FACS) single amplified genomes of... | place: USA: West Boothbay Harbor, Gulf of Maine | collected 2000-07-19
CCGTGCCAAACATGATAACCACCACCAGATAAAGTGTTTTGCATTTTCATGTTATTACAGTTGATTTCTATAGATTTAAGGCATGAATACTCGTCCGAATATTCTGAGAAACAGTTTTGCAAACCCTTAAAAAAGAAATCTACAGTGTTATGGTCATTAAATGGCTCAAAGTTTAAATTCTTTCCATTACAGCAAATTTGATAATCGTCTTTATTGTGTTTTAAAGCTCCTTCACTGTTTTGGCGGTTCGTGCCAGCGCCTAAATTTCTATGTCGATCAAACTCGGCTATTAAATGCTCGCAAAAACCCTCTGGGTAAACGTCACTAAAAACACCAATAAAATCTTTATATTCTGAGTTCATATAAATGCTGGCCCCGATACCCACGTTACTAGAGTTTGCCTTGTGCCTTTAGTCACAGGCGTTACCCTGTGGAGTGCCCAAGAAGGAAAAACAACTACTAAACCTCTTTGTTTTTTTATGCTCATAGGTTCTTTAGAAGTAAGAATCTGCAATTCCCCGCCTTCATAATCTTCTGGGTTAGAAAGCTGGATAACTACGGATAGTTTCCTAGAATTACCCGACGAACCGAAATCTTGATGCCAAGTATAGTGCCCCTGCTTTTCTCCGTTGTAGTTTGTTAACTGTAGCGCTTCGGAGAAACCAGTCAAATCAAACCCGAAATGCTCGACGTTTAACGTAGAAACTATATGGCTTAATTTATTAAAGACCCACGCGCTTTCACTGTCTTTGTTTACCCAGTTTAGCTCCGACTGCCTGATTTCTGGGTTACTAACGCCTTGGCCGCTCCCACCTATTTGAGCATCAACTTCTGCATTTTTGGCTTTATTTTGAAGCCAGTCTAACTCTTCGCTAGAGAAACCGTCATTCCACCACGCAAACGGCTCTATTTTTCTCGAATACGGCGTCAGCAAATGCTGCATTAAATAAACCTTTTTCTTTGCGACAAAATAAAATGGATAAACTTTGTCGGGTTATTAGACTGGTTCGGTGTAATCATGTGCGGCAGCCACGAGTTAAATAGCATCATAGTTCCTGCTTGCACATTGTTAAAATGTATCTGCGGCGTTGCCATTGTCACTTGGTCACTAGGCGCTGCCCACAAATCTGCCATGCGCTTACCAGACCTTGGGTCATCAAATATGGGGTAGGAACCCCCTTCCGCAATTTCTAAAAAATAGAAACCTGATATTTGGCTGTCCCCATGAACGTGCATGATATTACTACCAGTACACGCAAACTCTTGACCCCACATCCCATCCACATAAAACTCATACTCATCTGTTAAATAGCCCTGCTCCTTTAATATACTAACACCCTTATCTCGAAAGTAAGAGGCCAGATACCCAAGGTCAGGGTCATTTGCCATGTGCGTAGTCTGTTTAACTACCGATGGCTGCATTTGATCGTAATATTTCTGAGTATGCTTTAGTGTTTCCTCTACCCATTCAGGCCGCTCTTCACGATATATGGGCGATGAGAAATAAGCGTATGCTTCCACACTAAGAGGCTGTAAACGCTTCTAAATCTGCCGCAATCGAGGTGATATCGCCAGCCGTGATAGCCGTTCCAGAAGGGGCGGTTCGGTGGTTTTCCATCACGATATCCTTAGCCATGCGTAAAGCATCTAGCTTTGCGGTTCTAGCTTGGATTGCAAGCTGCTGGTTGGTTCGAGACTCATCCATAGCGAGTTGATAGTCTAATTGAGCCTGCATCTCTTCGGGTAATTGTACGGGAAAAGGCATTTTATAATCTCCTGATTATCTTAAGTAGTTAAGTTTTTGGCAGGTATTGTAACATACCAAGTTGTACCGTTGTCCGGCGAGAAAAAGAACCAGATGTCTGTTGCGTTAGCGTCTGTCGTTCTGCTAATTGTACCGCCCGGATACTTAAAGGTGCCACCCGACAAAACTACTGTGCGGCTTGCTGTAGCGTCGTTAGTAAGCACCAACGTAAACGAGGTTGCTCGGTTAGCCGTGCTGTTAGGCGTAGCCAAAGTAAATGTGCAGTTACCTGTAAGGGTCGCAGTAAATACGTTACCCTCGTTACAGTTAATTGTTTTGGTTGTTCCAGTGTTACCCAAAGCAGTTACTTCGTCTGAGAACGCACCGGCAAAGAACGTGCTAGAGTCATAGCTGATCTTACCTACACCACCGCCATCGGAAAGGCTGTCGGATCGCACTGTGCCTGTTACGTCTAGGCCGGTGGAAATTGTGCCTGCTTTGATTGCGCCGTCATAGTATAAGCTAACTGCACCATTTTCAGTGCCTGTAAGGAAGTTTTCATTAGTGGTGTAGCTGCGTAGCTGCAAGTTTGTGCCACGAATAAGTAGCGAACCTGCACCGGCGTCGTCAATGTAACTATTACTACCATCATGATAAACCTGCAAATCAGACCCGGCACCAAAGACAGCCTTGTCGCTATCGCCAAAGTTCATGTTCGCAGTAGTCGTAAGGCCCACAAAAGTTGGGTTAGTAGACAGAACAACCGAGCCTGTACCAGTAGATGAAGTTACGCCCGTACCGCCGTTGGCGACAGGGAGAGTTCCAGTGACCTGAGAAGTTAAGTTTACCCCTGTCAAAGCCCCGCCAAGTGTAAGGTTGCCTGAGCTAGTTACAGTACCAGAAAGACTAATCCCATTAACTGTGCCCGTACCGCCTACACTTGTTACTGTGCCGATAGTGTCGGCTGTGGGGTTAGCGTTAAATACCGCAGCGCCTGCTCCTGCACCATCTGTGACGACCATGACCTTAGAGCCGTTTGCAATGTTTAACGTATTACCTGAGCCTTGCTTGATTGTAATAATCTGGCCGCCAGAAGTAAGGTTTTCGATAATCCATACTTTGCTGATCGTGTTTGGGCCAAGCGTAACCACGCGAGTCGCTGTTAGCGATACCGCCGAAGTAAACGCGAGTAAAAACGAACGGGTTGCGTCTGCCGTGCCGTCAGGCATTGTAAAGGTTTCGTCGGCATCAGCAGCCATCTGCTTAGTGCCAAGGCTAAAACCGTCAGTAATCAACTCAAGGTTAGTATTGGTACTGGTGCCCCACGTGCCGTCTTCATCACCCGTGGTGATCTCCTTGAGGCGGAGGTTGTTTACATAAGTAGCCATTAGGTTTCTCCAGTACTTATACTAGTGTACTGCCACCGGCAGCGGGTATTGTAGTCGCGTAAATCGTTGTATTCTGTCGTAAGTTTAGTGCTTCGCCACAATCTGAGCAAGTATCGGAGCTTAGTTCAATCTCGTCTACATCATACCCGCAATTATTGCATACCACTTCAATTTCATGCTTAGGGTCTATTGTATCGCCCAAGGTTTTTGCTTCGTTTAATATCTTCATGCTGCTATCTCCGTCCAATTAGCGTCGCCGCCCGGAACTATTTCACCCCAAACAAGAACTGTTGCGACTTGTCCTGTAGCTTGTACTCCTGTAACGGAGACTATACCTTGTGCATTTTCAGAGGTTTCACCAAGTATTACTGTACCCGTAACGCTCGTTACGTTAACTGCTAGAACTAAATCTACGGTAACAGTGCCCAGTGCCGACGTTGCTTGCAGGCCGGTTTCAGGAATTATAGCATCTGCTGTAACGCTTACCGTACCTAATGCAGTGGTGCCTTGAACTCCAACGAGATTTGCTCCCGCACCTTGTTGAACACCGCTAGTGCCTAAAGCGGTAGTGCCTACCAAGCCCGTGACATTAACGGTAGCATCTGCTGCCGCAACGGAGCTGCCCAGTGCTGTAGTGCCCTCAACCCCAGTGACCGAGAATACAGCGGTACCCGTAACTGTCGGGTTACCAACTTCGCCCGTAGCGGAGTTACCTAAAACTAGGCCGTTCTTATCGCCTTGTACTACGGTATTGCCAACTACAAAACTAGCGGTAACCCCCGTAACGGCTACGCTTGTCGCAAAGCCTTCAATTACGGTTACGGAACCAACTTCACCTGTAGCGACTGGCAGGGCATTACCTTCGCCCCACGAATCTGTACCCCAAGTGCTGAATCCCCAACCGGCTAGTGGAACCGTAACGTCAGCCATTACAGCCTACCTTAAGCGATACGTATGATCGCGTTGCTCGCGTCAGCCGCTGGGAAGACAATAGTAAAGTCACCCGCCGTAGAAGTCTTATCCGAACCGAAGTCCAGAACTGCAACAGCAGGGTTAGTGCCGCCGTTCGCCAGGTAGATAAGCGCACCACGAGCAGTAATAGTTGCCGTAGAGAACGTGAGATCGGCAAAGTCCAAGAACGCTGTTGTGCCGCTCGAAGCTGGATTTGCTGAAATAGTCAGCGTGCCGCCGCCAGCAGAGTAACCTGTGCCCGAAACCTCATTGGTCGCAGAATACGCAGTAGTGGTTGCGCCTAGCGTAGCTGACGACGTGTAAAGGGCCAGTTTAAAGACCTGTGATGTGCCTGAACTAAAATCAAAGTCGCCGTCAAGGATTTGAACTTTGAATGATGTTGCCATAGCCTGTGAAATAGCCATTTGTGTTTCCTCTTTAAATTAAGCTTTATCTCTAATGATAAGTCCGGTTCGGTATGCATCGGTAACTTCTTTTGCTTCGCCAAAGTTCTTCAAAGATGTTACGGCTTCTACAAAACGTTTTTCATACTCTTGCATGACATCTGCTTCACCTTTCATGTAGGTATAGGATTCAATCAAACAACCGTATAAAAGAGCTACTTCCGCATTTGTACTTAACCAAGTAGTACCACCCCCAAGACCGGAAGTTAAACTTGCCGGGCGATAGAAGTAGTGAAGCTCTACCGCAAATGCGCCATTTGGAGTAGGGCCTATTAAAAAATTACTAACGTCAAAAAATGCGTAGTAACGCGGCGCTCCCGTAGTGGACGCATCCGGATTAAAAGATTGAACAAAGTTAACGTCTTTGTAGTCTAAAAAATGCTTGTCGTTACTTGCGTCGGTATACGATAAAGAAAATGGCGCTAAAAAATCGCTAGGTGCCGAAAGATATTGATTACTTGCCGTTAGGTTTGCCGTGGCGTTTTTACGAAAAAGAGTAAGCTGAACGTTCTTTAAAATACGCTCTTCCGCCACGCGTATAAAAACCGGCAAGTTATTCACAAAACTTGTTTCTTCGTTTTGCGTGTAATCTTGTATTGCCGTTTTTAATTGATCGTAAGTAAAACTCATGTGGTTACCACCGTAACACTACCAACTTGCCCAAAGGCCGTAACTGGGCCTAAACTAGGATCCGTCACCAAAGGAAGACCTGCATAAATAACGGTAGGTTCTACCCTATCCGGGCGAGCATCGCGTAAAGCTTGCGGGTCAATAACTTTGCGGCGAGGGTTAAGTTGAGGCTGTTTAACCTCAAACTCATCCCGTCCCACAAGCATCCCCGTCCACTCTTGCTGCATGTCGTTAAGTCTGTAACGAAAGCCTGAGCGGTCCGAAATGCCATAAGCTTTTTTGCCAACCGCAAACTTACCCATTATCTACCTCTGGAATAAGCTAAACTAGGTACCACGTTAAACGAAGCCCTGTCTCGGTCTTCGTCCATCGCACGCTGCATTTCTTCTTCGTACAGAGCTTTAAGAAGTTGTATTCGGTCCGGCGCTTTTTTAATGGCTATGTAGTATGCCAAACCCGCGGCAAGCGCTGGGTAGAAGCGAAAAGGTATCTGCAACGTATTAGTCGCCGAATCCGCGTCGTCTAGACGGACTAAACGATTATAAATAATTTGGTCCGTGCTATTGTCGGGGACAGGCCACAGCTTCAAAACGGGGCTAATTAAGCGGTCTAGAAACCATTGTGACGACCTAGACTGTTGCGTTTTATTCGGAATATTAATGTAATCATCCCTACTCAAACGCTGTATGCCGTAATCCGTATTGTCCCGGCGAACCACTATGGACAAAATATCAATGGTGTCAGCGCCTACCGTAATATCCGATACACCCTGCGTCAGCGTGGTGGTCACCTGCTGAATAGTCCACTGGTTCAAGCCTCTGTTAGCCCAATCTGCAAACAAAAGATTTAAAGAGCGTTTAGCAGTCTTAAGATCGTAACCTGTACGCATCTCTTTTCCGCATCGCTCAAACGCCTCTTCGATATAATCGGAGACGTCTAATTCAAAATCTTTTGATCCAGAAACAGCCATTATTTCTTCCTAGCAGTTTTTGCCGCTTTTTTAAACGCGGTGGCAGTTGGAGCACCTTTAGTTCCCGGAGAACGCATTGTCTCACCCGAACCCGCCGCTATACGTTTCTTTTTATCATTTATGTTTGAATAAAGACCACGCCTAGCCATTACTTCATTCCTCGAACAGCACAACCGCCTTTGGCCATTTTTACCGGTCCGCCAACTTTCATGCCTTTAGCCTTTTTCTTAACTTCTCCGCCATACGAATAACCCATGGCTTCTCTTTTACGTGGACTGCAATTAGAACCTTGATCCATACTAATTCTCCTAACCTAATATCATCATAACAACCGCGACTAATGTCGCAGAGAGTTGACTAGCAATACCGGCCAAAATCATCCAGTTTTTGTTCCGCAAATCACGTATATCATCTTCCATGTGGTCAAGATGATTGTTCTCAATGCGGTGCAAAATAGTTTCAACGACGGCCATCTGGCGCTTCACGTCGTTTACTTCCTTCTCTAAAGCCTCGTTACCTACCATTTTTTGCAACTCCAGTAACGTGCAGAGAACTTGTCTTTTGCCGTATCGCATTTATGACGTGCTCTAAAGCTTGCTCGCCTAGCAGGGATGTCCTTTTTAATGGTCATATTAGGGTCCCCAAAACGGACAAGCTTTACGTCATCGCCTTTTTTGGCCAACACGGCAAACTTCTTGCTACCGCCAGACGTTCTTTTAGGCTTGTTGTAGCCGGAAAACGTCTCTCCTCTATAAGAAACTCTACCAGAAGGTGTTCTTTTAACAGCCGTTGTAGTGGCCATAAACCCCCCGAGTTAATTATAGAATATAGTTACAGCAGTTATATTCGTTAAAGCCGAGACATATATATCGGACACTCTTACGCCCTCATCCGGTATAAAAACCGAATCAGACGTGCTTGCTCCGAAATCTATGTCTATAGCCGTAGCGCCACCATTTCCTTGCGTTATGGTAAGCCTTCCCGCCCCGGCACCCGTGGTTACTTGGAACCCCCGGACACGAGCGGGACCAACACCGACAGAGCCGGTGCCAGTTACTCTTTTTGCTAAAGTATCAGAACCCGACATATACGCTTCTCCTTAAAAGTAGCTTATGTAAGATTGTTATTCTGAAGATACACAACAGTAACCGTTCCAGCACCCGTGCCATCACCATTAGCCCCGGTGAAATCCGCAAGAACCTCTAGGTCAGTAGTGCCAACATTAGTGGCTTCTGTGTCCAATGTGCCGTGGGTTGTACCCAAAGTTTTGGCATCCACAGTGGCTAGGAAAGCATCGGCATCTGCGGCGGTACCTACCGATACGGTAGCCGTACCCGTGTCAGTATTAGCAGTGGTGACGTTTAAGATAACGTCAATTATTTGAGAGTTTGCAGGAACTATGGCAACTCTTTGGTTTAAAGCACTGGCACCGGTAATATCTACGATAATAGACTGGGCCATTGTTACAAAACCAGTGTTAGCTACGTTTGTGCCAACCGTCGTACCAATAGTGTTGCGAATTGTACCGGCCTTAATAGGACCAGAAAAAGTAGTAGTCGCCATGAAGATCTCCTGTCGTGGCTAGTGTCAGCCGCGGGATGCGACTGTCAGGGACATATATAAGATACGATAAAAAAAGGGGCAGCACAAGCCACCCCTTTTCCTAAAAAGACCTAAGTCTTATGAGCCGCTACCGTACACAGCACGCCAATCCGAAACGCCGAAGCTGTAACGCTCACGGGCCTTGAATCGCATGTTACCTGTGTCAAAGTCGCCTTCCATCGCAGTCTTAAGAGGGGTTCGGTTGAACATCTTAAAACCGTTAGGAGCATCAGTCTTGATGAAGAAGTTGTCTGGGTCTGTCAGGAAGTGGTTAACCACCGCACCGTCAGGAATCATACCCATAGACTTAGTCGCATTGATGTCGTTATCGGCAGTGCCAGGACGCAGGTTAGAGTTGATTACCCGCTCTGCAATGAATTGCAGCTCTTTAGGGATAACCATCTTCATACCACGAACCGCAATCTTAAGACCACGCTCATCCGTTAGACCCGCGATGTTAATGAGCATTTGCTCAAGAGACGTCTCGTTAAGGTCGGCTGGAGTAGCCAAAAGGTTAGCTTGGTTGCCAGACAATGAAGGGTGAGCTGCGGAACAAAGTGCCGCACCATCGCCTACAGGCACTGCTGTATTGAACGCATTGTTCAAGACTGAAGCAGCTTTAATCTGCTTAGTTTGAGACATTGAGCGTGCAAGAGCGCGTGTATAGCGGGCTGCAAGACGATCGTAAAGATTGTCCTCAACCGCTTCTTCAGTAATGCTGAATGCCAAAGCAATGGTCTCGTGTGTATAACGTGCAGTGTAAGTCTCCTGCGCGTCATCAAACGATATGGCATTACCCTCATTTTTAACGGGGGCCGTGCCAAATCCTGACAACATTACTTCTTCTTCAAATGCACGATCAGAAGACTCTTCGTCGAAGATTTCTGCGTGCTCGTTTTCATAACGATCGTACTCTAAACCGAACAAAGCATTTAGTCCGGGTTCCAGCTCTTTCGCTAGTTGTGCGCGAGATATAGCCATGATTTAGCCCTCTTAAATGCCTGTGGTTATGGCAGTGGTTTGTGAATCAAAACCACCGGCGTTAGCGTTAGCGTGAGCATTTAGACGCACAATCATCGGGATACCCGCTACTGTGTAATCGCTATTTGCTTCATCGTCAACAATTCCAACAACTCTCAACGGTAACGTTGCTGTATTAGCTACAGAGGCAACGTTAAACTGAGAATTGGAGTTTCCATTAGCCGTAGCACCCGTTCGGGCAGAAGTGCCCAAAGAAGCGTTACTGAAAACGGCAGTTAGAGCAGTTGCTCTGTCTGTAATAGATGCATCGGTAGAAACCTGAAACAATTGGTTCGGATTATCTGCTACGAAAGCTTTAACAGGATAGTTAGTATCCACGCTGACGCTACCAGAACCGGGCCAATAGTTAATAAATATAGGCTTCTTTGAAACCGAATCAACATACTCAACACCCATTAGGACTCCCAATGCGGCGACAGTGCCGCCTGCTGTATCCCCTGCTTGGTCGATAGTACCGGCCGATGTAGGGGTACAAATACTATACTGGAATATAGCATTGGTGTTGTTAGAGGCAATTTCATACTGGGTAACACCCGTACTATTTACACCGCTACCAACAAGTCCAATAGGGCGAAGACCATAGGCAGTTGCTTGATTTGCCATGCTGTATTTCTCCTAAAGGGGCGGCTTAATTCTTTCTAGAGCCACCAAAAGTTACACGAGATTGACGATCGGGTTTATTAATCGCCATGGTTGAGTGAGCATTTTCTCGCATCATGTCGTGATCGACAGCATCCATAAGATCCTGCGTTTTTCCGGCAAAGTAGTCGGATCTTTCCGCTAGGGTTTCTAATGGAATGCGTGCGAGTAAAAGTCCTCCAACGCCAAAAACACCTTCATATTTACCTGAATCTACTACCGGTGCTTCGAAATCAGGATATTCATCAGCTCTCACAAGCTCATATCCTTCTCTCATACGCGCAGAAATGTTCTTGCGGTCGTCAAAACCACGAACCTCTGTACGTATCCACCGGTGCTTGTACCCTTCGGGTGCAGGTGGTGCCTCTAACATGGATGGGGGAGCCCAAGGCTTACGCCGTTGCTCTTTCTCCCTGCTGTCTTTAGCGCGAGGAGCACGATCGATACCTTCAAAACCTTGTTTCTTAGCAGTCATAATCGTCTCCTTATTTGACATATTTCGCGTATTCTTCGAGTGGCACACCTAATTTCTTCGCAATAGCGACTTGGCTTGGTGTGAGTTTTACCTGTTTGCGCCCGTTTGACGAACTTGTGCGGGATACGCCAGCGACAGTTTGGGCGGTTCGTCGCTTAGCCCCGGTATCTGAAAACTTGTGAGGGAACTCCCCTCGAATTCGTTTATCTAGCTCATCATAATAGTCATCGCTCGTCGGGTCAAATGCTTCGTCAACGAGTTGTTTGTGTATCCCATATGCAGCAAACGTCATTGTGTTGTCGTCACCGAACCATTCATTCTTCTCCGCCCACTTTTCTGCTCGTGGGTCAGCTCTAGGAGCCGGTTGTGGTTGCTGCTGCGGAGACTGCTGCTGAGGCTGTTGATATTGCTGTTCTTGTGGCTGTTGATATTGCTGCTGCTGTTGCTGTTGAGGTTGTTCTTGTGGCTGCTGACGCGATTGAGCACGTCGAGCTTCTTCCAATTTAGACTCGGCAAACTGAAGCGAAGTAAGTTTGTTCTGAGCCTCTAAGGTCGCTTCTGGGTCTCCAACAGAAATAGCTCGTTTAAAAGCCTCTTGTGCTGTGGCCTTTTCTGCCGAAATGCGTCCGCCGTACTCGTTTAAATAGCCGTTATCAACAGCTTTAAGCTTCGCCTTGACTTGTTCCGCTTCGGACTGAACGCCTTGAGCGTATTTAAGCGCTTCTTCACGCTGTCTTTCCGCTTCTCGCATTTTTTTGGTCAAACGATCTATGCGTTTTTTAACACTTTGAGAATACTCTTCGTGTTCGTCTTCAGATTCGGAGAAGGCTTTTTCTTCGGGTTTATCCGAAACATCATCTATTTCAACCTCTTGACCCTCAAAACCCTCGCCTACTTCTATGTCTACGGTGCCGTCATCGACACTAGTTTTCTTCTCTTCACTCATGCCAAGCTCCTTTAAAAGCTAATGATATCTTCCGGATCGTCAATTGTTGCCAAAATTTCATCGTCGTTAAGAAGACGAACTTCGCCCCCTTCTATACGGAATCTAGAACCCGCATAACGAGCAAAAACAACCCAATCTTTTTCTTTACACCACGGTCCATCCGGAAACTTGTCTTTATCGCCGTAAGCCAGAGGCCCTTGCTTTAAGACATATCCAACAACCGTTTGAACCTGGCCGTCATCCAAACTCTTATTTGTGAGGATAATACCCCCATCAGTTGTGGATTTGCCGCGGTAAGGAAGGATAAGCATTCGCCACCCAGTAGGGTTTGGCATACGCTCTATCATAGATTTATCAGCTTTCGTGGGGTCTAGAATGCGGGCTTTAGAATCGACGTACATGCTTGCTACGCCTTCTTTTTCCTCAGTTTCGGCTTCAGCTTGAGCTACTTCCTCTACCTTAGCTTTCTTTTCCGCTTCTAGTTCTTTGGCTAAATAGCCTGGCACTTCAATCATGCATACGCTCCTGTTTTTCTAGCAGGTCCGAGAGTTCCTGTTGGACATAATTCAAAGAACTTAGTTCGCCCATTAAAGACGAATATTGTTCCATTGAATTTATTCCATTATTTTCGAGTAGGTCTAACACGTTACTTTTGCGCTCTTTGATTATCCTTTGGATAAACTGAACGATGTAAATGTCCTCCATATCTCCTCCGTATAGGAAAATCCTATATCATCGGAGTATATCGTATACTTTGGGGATTAGGAACAAAAAGGGGCTAGAACACCCCTTGGAAACGTTGTTTACGCAGAATAATGGGGCTAAACTTTTTTAACGCGCCGCCATTAGACATTTTACGAGGTCCTTCCGCCTTAGCCAAAGCAATAGCCACAGATTGATCCTGTGGATACCCCTCTTTTTTAAGCTTGCGAATGTTAGAACTAATCTGTTTAGGATTGTTACCACGCATTAAAGGCATAGTTCTCTCCTAACAGATTGTAAATTCACCACCACGTAACATCGCACCCATACCACGGCTAGTGCCTGTAACAACAATACCTTTAGCTGTTTGCGGGGTTTTTTCCGAAGTAGCCTTGGCGTACGGAATACGACCCTGGTCTTTAATATCCGCATAGTTGGTAGCTTTAGGGGCTTTGCCGGGGGTAGTTCCGTTAACTTTTACAGTTCTCATGATTAATTTCCTCTGTTAGCACGTAATCGTAATAATTCTCTTTCCGCCTGTGCGTTTAAGCGCTTGGCTGTCATTTGCTCCTGACTTTGTAGCCTATCATCAAACTGACGACTTCGTTCTGCCATTTTTTGACGTTCTAAGTCTAGCTTAGCCTGACTTTCTTGGATATCTGCCATAGTAGATTGTTCTTTAATGCCTATTTCCTTCTCTTTGAGCGCGAGTAACGGATCAGGGCCTTGCTGTTGCTGACCTTGACCGGCTATCTGCATGCTCAATTGTCGTAAAGCCTGTAACTCTTGAGCAATGTTTTGCGCAATCATCATCTCTATTTCAAGCATTTGATCGTCGCTAGGAGGCTGACCCTGACTCTGCTGCATAAACTGCATCATAGCCATTTCTTCTGATTTAATCTTAACATGCTCTGTTACGTGTTTTTGCAACGAAACAAGTATAGAAGGAGTTTGAGAAGCTATAGGTGATGCACTAAATAACAAATGCGACATGATATGCGCGTCATGGTTCTGGCCATCAAACGCTTTCATCTCAACATTTTCCATTGCATCAATGTGCTCCTGAGCCGGATCTTTAGGAATCGGTTGTTCCGTACTAGGCTGCTTTAACAACTTATCTACGTCTTTTACGCCCAAAGCATCATACATACGGCGGAACGCTTCATGCATGTTGTGCATTTCCGGCGCTTGAGTAGCCATTTGTAACTGAGATTGCGCCAAGGCAATACGCTGAGCTTGAGAAAAGATATTAGGGTTTGAAACCGGGATTACGTCTACACGATCGTCAAAATCAGACGCCATAACCGTCTCATCACCGCCTTCTACAGAGAAAGGATATTCCTGGGGCAGAGATTCATGCATTACCCGGGTCAAAAGCTTAAATTCTTGACGCATGGCGTAATGCAGGCGTTTATGTACCGCACTCATCACGCGGCTGCCTTGCTCAAGCATAGCTACGGTAGTGCCAACAGGCGCATTTTGATTGCCTTCGCCTACCTTTAAGTCCGTAATAGCTCCAAACCGCTTACCCGCATCAACCACAAAGCCTAATAGTTGGAATAAAACCGTATCGGGGCCTTTGAACGGAAGGGGCATCAAACTTTCTCGGATTGCTCCGCCGGGAGCGTCTACATCGCGGAACTCTCCGGGCTGTAAGGGCTCAGAATCGTCTCGTATACGCATGCCACGCGCTTTAAAGCCCGCAGGAAGGTTAGACAATGTGCCCGCATCAATAAGCTGCCTAAGCGCCGCTGTGGCCGTTCTAGAAAGACCGCCTATGGTGTGGATTAAGCCTAAACCATAGAAGCCAAAGCCGGGTAAGAACTTATAATGCACAAAATATTGTACTTTCTTGCGATCTTCGTCGTCTTCTGCGTAATTTCGACGGACAGAAAGCACTGTTCCACTGTTTTCTACCACTGTGACGATATAGGGCAGTTTTATGCCTGTTTCTTCACCCTCTTCATCAAGGTCTTCAAAGCCCTCTAGATCTAGCTCTACGTGAAACTCTAATAAAGTAACGTCATAATCAATATTTGAGGCATGCATACCTTGAATATGGTCTTGCTCGTCTTCTAACTCGCTAGAAGTATTCTGACCAGGCAAGACGGGGACGTCTAAGTAAAAACCAGACACCTGTAACTTGCGCAATTGGTTTAAAGGCATAGATAACACGTGAGTTATACACGGGCAGCTCTCTAAGCTAGACGTTTCGTAAGGCACCACCAAATGTTCTGCGGGCACAAACTTACTTACTGCTCTGTTTAGAGCTTCATCAAAGTAAACTTTTTTAAACGTAGACCCCGCCAACGGCAAAAAGAACAACATTTGATCGAAATCAGGCGTGTACTCTTCCATTACATTAGTAATGTAGTAATTCATAAACTCTTTAACACGACGAGCTTGTTGCTCTTTCTCCCTGGTCGGCGCGCCTAGTACAGATGTGCGTACAGGGCCGTCCGGGGGCAGCAGCTCGTTAAACGCTTGAGCTTGGAACTGGGTCGCAGCTTCTGCTAAAAGGGGGTGTGTGACGCCTGTGGAGCCTCTAAAAGGAAGTGTGCGCTCTTCGTAAGTAAAACCTAGCAAGTCTAAGCCATTACGGTACGCATCTTCCCAATCTTGACGTGACGCTTTATTAGAGTCGTACTCGCCCATAAGATTGTTAGCTATAGAACCCAAGAACCCGGTGTCCATTTCCTCGGCAAGGTTACGGCTAAAGTCGCCTTCGTCTATGTCCCGCATAGAGGGGTCAAAGTCTATGAGCACTCCACCGTCTTCGTCTTCAATGATCTCTATGTCCATACCTTCGCTAGGCATGCGCTCCATAGCGTTAGGCGCGGCAATGTCCATCTGATCCTCAATAGTTAGCTCTATCGGGTCTTCCCGACGCTCTACCATTGGAGTTATGTTGTCACCGTTTGCCATTTTAGTTACCTTTGCGGTTTGTTAATGTTCCACGTGGAACATATTATACTTCAGGATCGATTCCAAAATAATCCAACATGTCCGAAGTGCCAATGTCTTTAAACTTTTTATAAGGTTCTTGAAGATATTGAGGTAAATCTTGCGGTAAAACCCCTACTTCATCAAACAAAGTAATCAAGTTATCAAAGTCTTTGGCTTGGATTGCCGAGTTTTGAGGCCCGTACATGTGTTTCGTTGGTTTAGGACGATCTGGGTCCATAAAATCTATTTCTACTGTAACTCTAGGGCGACCAGTTTGATTGTTTCTGAGTGAAAACACGCCCGCGCGGCCAGACTCAATTGCTTTACGTCCGCCTAAATTGTAAGAACCTGGCTCAGCATAGCCCCTAACAGAGTGGTCCATTAACGCACCTTCTAACTCCGTATACAATGGATTAGTTATCTTGAACCACGAGTCATTACCTAAATCCACAACCTTATCGACGCCTTTTTCTAACAAAAACTTTGGATCAGGCAACGGTCCGTTTAGGATTTGTTGCACCGCGATAGCTGTGGTCGGAGCCGCCTCTAATTGATCTAACCTTTGATTTTCCAATGCTTCAGAAAAATTACGAATTGTCTTCACGTCTTTGGCTTCAACGCTTTTTTGCGCGTTAGCTATGATGTCCGGGAAAGACATGTTTTTAAGCTTTTCCGGAGATAGCGTCATAATGCCTTGAATGGTTTCTTCAGGAAGAACCACGTCCAAGGAGCCGCGAGATAGCCCGTAAGGGTAAATGTCGTAAATAGCCTCTCCTTCTTCCAGAGCCCTTTGTAAAGTTGGATTTTCCAACATATCTGGCGTGACATCTTCAAGGTCTATTGGGCCCAGAGCAGGCTGATTTTGAAAGGCGGGGCTAACCCCTTCCGCTTCCATTTTTGCCGCCTCCTCTTCTATTAGACCTTTCCTTGCCGACCGATAACCTTCCTCTGGATAATTAGCCTCGCCTTGTATAGTCGTTGCGCGGTCATACACTTCTTCAAATTGCATTAAAGCGGGAGAATTGGCTTTAGACGGGTCGGTCTTTGCTTCGGCATAATCTTTTCTAGCCTGCATCAACAAATCCGAAGGAATCATATAGTCCGGATTAAGCTCAAGACCTTCGACGTTAGGCTCTATCTGTCCCTCTAGAATTTTTAGTTTTAAAGGATCAGACCCTGTTCCAAAAGACTTCTTAAAGTAGTTTTCGGCACGCTTAGCAATATCCATTGCCAGCTCTTCGTCCATACCCGCCTCAACAAGCATTCTTCCGTAATTAGCAGGAATTGTTTCTTGGCCCGCTTCCGAAAAATAAGACGGCTCACCGAACTTGTTAAAACGAGGACTAAACGGGTCTTCTTCGGGACGCATGGGGACAAACACGCCACCCTTAGGCTTGGCCGCCATACCGGCCATGACGTCAGTGCCAATGTCTACGCCAGGCATAGCAGCGCCACCGCCCATGGTTTCCATGGCAAGCTCGATAGTCTCTTCAGGCGTAATTTGCCCACCTTTCAGGGCAGCGGCAGGTGCCAACATAGCTTTTAACGTATCGTACGCTAAACCCGGAACCGCCAACTCTTGCGAGCCGCTCCTACGGTCTGCTTCCGGAAGGAGCATGGCTCTATCTAATCCCGGCTCTAACCCTAGCACTTCAAAAGCGTACTGCTCTAAAGGAGTAGCTTGGTCTAATCTTTTCTGAAGGGTTAAGTTTTGCTCGCCGGTGTCTACTCGCGGTCGCTCGTTAGAAGTGCCATAAAAATTACCACGGCCCTCTAAGAAAGAAGCCGGGACTTTTTCGGGCGGGCCTCCGTCCTTAAGACCCTGCACCCCAGCAAGCACGTCAAACGCACTTACGTCCGGACCAGAACCACGAATGTCTTCAGCCGTGCGGCTCAAGTCTTTACCCGCAACCAACGGCTCGCCCGCTTGCAGCCGAGACATAGCGCCTTGGTTGTTGATGTTCGCAATGTTGTCGATGATCGCGTTCTTAGCTTCTTCCGGACTCAAACCCTGACGCGCTAAGTCAAAACCAAACATGTTGTTGAAGTAATCTAGGCTCTCGGACCCCGGGTCTTTGCCCGCGCCCGCTAGACGGATGCCTTGGTATATTTCTTTGGCCTGAGATCCGGCACGAGCTAAAGGACTCTTACCTGCATGGTAAGAAAACAAAGCGTGGTTAACCGCATTAAAAACTTCTTCGTCACCTTCAATACCGGTGTTCTGCCGTGTGGACGGCTCCCCTGAAGTAGGCATACGAATGTTAACTCGGAACCGGGGATCAACCAGACCGGCATTTACCATCTGATTAGTAAGATCCACCGCTTCACGGGTAATGTCTAACTGGCGCTCATCGTCAAACCCAAGCATCTCCGCACCCTTCTGGATAAGCTTGGTGGCAATTCCACCCCCTGCAAAATTAGCGGGGGCTAAAGGCTTTTTTACAACTGCACCTCCGTCTCGGAACTGCGCAACGGCTCTCTTGCTAAGCATGCGGTTGACCGCCTGCTGCCGTTTGTCTAGCAACGACTCTATGCCGTCGGCTTTCTCAACAACGCCGCCCTCAGCCATGACAGAAACGCCTTCACCAAACACACCTTGTGAACGCATTTGATTTAAAGAAGCGTTTACGTCGGCTTCCGACAAACCGGGATAACGGTCTTGGTAAAAACTAGCGGCCTGCCCTGCGGTTAAAGTCTTATCGTTAATAAGAGCGCCTACTTCTTGGTCAGTTAACCCTGTCAAATAATCAAAGTTTTTTTGCTGATTGTAATCAGTAAGATAGTCCGTCACGCCTTGACCCGTGAGCCCCGAAAACTGATCCGGGTCCGTACGGCTGTAATACGCGGCTACCTCGTCCGGGTTAGCGCGATCTTGATTAAGTAAGTTGGCAATCAAGTCTACTTCCGTCAGCCCTTCGTTCATCGGAGCTAAGCGCGCTGTCACTTGCGCAGGCGTCTCGTACCCGCCCCTAAGAAGGCCCTCTATAACGTCATACCCATCAACGTTATCAAAAGTATTGGCTACCTGCCCTATATTGGTTTGTCCTGTCTCTAGAAGGTTTGCAATTGCGTTTGCGTCATTTTGCGTGAAGTCCTGTAACAACGTTGAGGGACCCATTGCCGTTAATATTTCTTCTGCCGTACGCTGTTGAGGACCCATGTTCGTCGTAGGGATAGAGTCTGTTACGGCTTGACCTGTCGGCGTTAAAGTGGGTGTTGCCGAGGCAGCCGCTACAGGTGTAGGTGTAGGTGTAGGTGCTTGTGGCGTAGGAACAGGGGCCGCGGCTATTGGACCAATAGGCATAGTACGCATTTCACCGCCAGGAGCTGACACAGGAGCGTACGGATTCACGTACTCAGGTGCAGCAAACCTGCCCCGCGTGTCACCCTGGCGAATAGAATAGATGTCGCCCATCTGACCGGTAGAAGGCACCAATACGTCATCACGGGTCACAAAGCCTTGACCACGGCCCAGGGAGCCTATGCCGCCTAACCTTGGGACAGTTATGCCTCCAGTGGTGGTGTCTGACCCACCATCCGTATCTAAGCGCTCTGTTCCTTGGTTTTTCACAACAACAGAAGCGTTATTTGCGTTGACTAAAGTATCCAGCTCGGCAGGCGTAAAATCGCCTTCCGGAAGGCTTTGGACAAAATTTAGAACCTCTGGCGCAAAAGAAAAACCAAGCGGAAGCGCGCTGGTGATGCCTTTTTTTACACCGTTTACAACTAATTCTATAATGCTCGGGTCGTTCAAATCAATATCACCCCCACTATTAACCGGGGTGTTATTTACTGTCGGTAAATTTAAAAGATCTTGTAGAGTTATCGTAGTGTCGTCGTCTGCTTGGTTTCCTGCTACAAGGCTTTGATTAATGTTCGGGTCGTTTAAAAGAAAGCTGGGTACACCACCGGGGCCCTCGGTGTCTTCTCCCGTAGAGCCCGTTACGTTAACCGTCTCAAATCCGGTAGGAATATTTAACGTATTTAGTTGATTATTAGCCCCCGAGGTTTGGTTTCCAGTTACAACCGTTTCCATGCCAGAATTGGTAGCATTGCTGGTATTGTTAACGAAGTTGGACCCGGAGCCTAAGACGTTACCGTTAAGGTCCACGCCCATAAATTGAGCGGCCGTAGCCCTAGCTGCCGGATCTGTAATAGCATTCAGTGCTAACTTGGTGTACTCAGGGCCTTCCGCTAGGATTCTTGCTATAGCTTGCGCTTGTGTCATGGAGTTTGGACTTGGATCAATGCCTTGCCTGAAACTAGTACCATTAACCGAGGAATTTGGTAGCTTTCCAAATGTTTGTCTTTGTTGACTTGCACTGCCGAGACCTCCGCCTGGCCCGCCTAAGTCGTCCAACAAAGTTGGACCGGCATCAAGGTCGAAACTAAAAGCCGAAGGACTGCCGGAGTTATAGGTAGATCCGGGACCGTTCACGCTTGTTTGAACCGGGCCTTGAGCTTGCAAGGCACTTACGTAGTTGGAGAAAAAATCATCCGGAGAGTCCCCCGGTGCGGGAGATGCGGGTGCTTCCGAGCCGCCGTCACTATTCGGGCCGCCGCTTGCTTTGGCGCTTTCCCTGTTTTGAAAAGCTTGTCTGGCCGCGATGTTTTCCATCGCTTGAGCCATCAACTCACCCAGAGCGTCGCGGTTATAAGAAGTAGACATGTTTTAATCCTTCGCAGTAAACGCAGTTATGGCTTTTGCTACCAAACTTGTTATAAATATACCGCCTGGAGTCACCCCGCCAGGCCAGCCATTTTCACCAAAAATATAATCTGCAAGCTTTTGTCTATTTTCACGTCCTGGGACGGCATTAAGGCAACCGGCTTGGTCTTTTTGGCTAAGCTTTCGGAACTCATCAAGTTCCTCCGATATATCCACTTCACCCATAGTATCGAAAGGTCCGTGTATCGTGGTCCTCGTTCTCCCAATCGTCCGTCGGGAGCTGTACAAAATTCCCCTGGCGGTAACGCATCAACGCCTGCGTGGTACTATCCACCAAGTCGTCATGCTCGCCATGCGGAAATGCAGCACATTCCTCTATGAGTTCGTGAGCCCACTGCGTGTCAGGAGCCCAGACCATTCCGCTTTCAAGAAGCGGAGAGATGCTGTTTACACGGGATACTTTATCATTACCCCTAGATGGCGTAAAGTTTACCACAGGAATTCCCATATTGCGCAATTCGTGCGTCAAAGGCAGACCCGTGGCTTTCGCCTCAATAATAACCGTCTCCGGGTCCCAAAACTTGAATTCCTCGTACGCAATCCGTTTTAGCTCCGGAAAATCCCACCGACCCTTCTTCGAATCCAACAAAATCAAGTTAGGCTGCGTCCCCTCGTCCGGATAGAAAACACCCCACGTCGTAATGGCGCTGTAGTCAGCCGTCTCCTTCTTACTAAACGCCGTGTCGTAACTCTGAATAACGTACTCAAGATTAGGTATCTTGTCGCTTTCCCATATCTTCCACCAGTCTCGCTTCAAGATTGCGTTCGTATCTCCCGTAGGCTGCTGCTGATACTGCGCATTCCACTTGCCCGGCGGAATAGATGCCTTGACCGCCGTTAAATCAGCCAAAGACCAATATTCAGGCCAAACCGGGTCGCCTGAAGGTAATTCCATAGGAAATTCGACCACCTCCCACTGGTCCGCCTTGGGGTCGCGGGCCATCTGACGCACTAACTGACCCGTCAAATCCTTCTCCGCCCACCGCGTCATAACCAATACTATCGATCCACCCGGCTGGAGACGCTGTCTTGGTCCACCTGTGTACCAGTCCCACGCATCATCGAATCCAGCATTCGACATAGCGGTCTGCTCAGAGTGCGGGTCGTCAATAATACATAAATCAGCACCGCGACCAGCGAGGTTACTACCAACACCAACAGCATAATACATGCCACCACGAGCAGTATCCCATCGACCACTGGCCTTAGAATCCGACGCCAACTGTGCTTCAGGAAAAATTTCAAGATAATCCTCCCTCTCCAAT
>JACLAB010004207.1_pt1 | contig 20487 bp, 9 predicted proteins | sample 8027921 | NCBI WGS metagenome assembly JACLAB01 (sample SAMN15725117, study PRJNA655200) | protist metagenome | isolation source: fluorescence activated cell sorting (FACS) single amplified genomes of... | place: USA: West Boothbay Harbor, Gulf of Maine | collected 2000-07-19
GCAAGCGCTGGCGGATATGGAGAAACCGGATGAAGAAGAAGAGGAAAACGAGGAGGGAGAGGATGATGATGTCGAGGACGACGGCGAGGACGATGAAGTTGATGCTTTTATGACGAACGCACTCTCGGATGATTACGATGAAAGTGATGTAGAAACGAGCGATTCGGATGATGCTGAAGAAAGAGACGGCGCCATCGCCGGTATCACAGAGAGTGACGAGGATGAAGACGACGACGACGACGACTTGGACGAGGATGAAGCGAGGAAGAAGAAATACTCAATGCTCGTCGTTTTGGCAAACATGGATGGTGATGACGACGATAATGCGGATATTAATGTACAATCAGAGAAACATAAAGAACATAGAATTGATCAGGGAGTCTTTGCCGGCTTCCGCGGCGTTGAGACACAATTGAAGCGCGAGAATATCCGAGCGCACTGTCTGCGACTCGCGACGAACTATTCTGTTTCGAACGATGGTGATAACGACGATGTGCGAGAATACGTCGCGTTGTTTCGCGAACGATTCGGCGGTTGTGCGGCTCGCGCAGACGCGGTAACGTCAGCAATTGCCAGCGTTCCATCGTGTTGGCTTTTGAATGATTTCTTACCGAGCGATACCGTCGCGAACAAGAGCGATCCTTCGCCGTCGATGACGAAAAGGGAGACGAAGACGATGAGAACGGCTGAAATTTTCGTTCAATGCGGCGACGGTCGCGAAGTTTCTCTGAGTATGGCTTCATCTTCTTTCCAGAATTCTAACACCGGTGTGAAACAAATAATCATCAAAGCGTGTCTCGATCGTAACGCAGTATGTTTATCGAGTTTAGATTACGCGAAAACGACGATATTACACGTGAACGATGGAAACGGTGAAGGATTGCTCCTCGCGTTGGGCGTAAAGAACGCGTACGCCGCGTGTGAACTTATCGCAGATTCCAACGAAGAGTATGGCGATGTCGAGCAGGACGGAGAGCAAAGAATAGTAGCGGTTTTGAAACCATTGACACGAACGTCGTTCAGTTTAACGCCTGCTCTCGCGGACGAGAGTGAAATGTTTCGAGAAATAACGGCAAGCGAAGAGGGCGAGCGAAACGCTCGAGAACAACAACATCAACAGTATCGTTACAGCTCAGAACATTCGAGGGATGCATTTTCTCTGCTCAGCGGAGGTATATTTAAGACGAAAAGGCTTCGAGCGTGCGAAGACGTTTCCAGACTTTTTCAACTGACCATTGGCGGATCAAAAAGAATATCGCCAACAACGCACACGGCGACAACGACGACAACGACAACGACAACGACAACGAGTTTGACCAAGTACTGCGAAGAAGACGAACCATCCTTGAACATCCCATCGTCACAACGCACGACTTCGACCACATTCGAAGAGGCGAAGGAACATTTCGACGACGTCGTGATGGAGGAAGGTGACTACGATTCGAAAGGAAAAGATGAGACGGCCAATTATGGGAGAGAAGAAGATACGACAGGGGAGTATTATTCTAGCGCGTTTGCAGCTTTGACGACGCGAATCACGCCAAGAGACGCATCTGCTTCGGTGCCAATCGTCGAGCGTCTCGAAAAATGGTACGGCGTTGAAATGGATGGTAAAAAACGCTCTTTTACTTCTTCGGGGACGGCTGCGACAGCGACGGCGACAGCGGGTATGCGACTGCTTGCATCCATTTCCCGTTCTGCGAAAAAGATCAGGGGAGTTCCACCATTAAATGATGCGACATCTTCGCTCCTTCACGCGCTTGACGCGCGCTTCGAGAACGAGTTTATATCGACAACGAAGAGAAGTTCGGATGCTGGATTTGACGGTATGGTTGACTACGAGGACCCTCGTTCGCCGGAAAAGTTTACGCGCGTGCGCGATCAATCCAACGCGTTCGATTTACCGAAAAGCCCGCCGCTGTCAGCAATGAAACGGAAAAAAAGAACTGTTGGTACTCCAAACGGTGGTCGCGGCCTTCTCTCGCCTGCAAGGCAAGGTAGAAAGAAACGGCAGCAAACTGCCGCGGTGAACTTTGAAGACGAAGACGACGTGGTGTTTTCGCCGAAGAAAACGTTCAAAAGTCCACGACGAAAAGTTGCAAAGAGCACGAACACCACGCCGGTAGAGAAAAAGAAAGATACGAAGATTGAACTTTGGACGGTCGGTCCGGAGCCGGATTGTTTTACCGCCGCAAAAGGGACGTACGACCAGTTTATCGAAACCAAATGCGCGAAACCGAACGACGAACGAGATCCAGATTTAGGAGCGTTTTCGAGAAATATCGTCAAAAGACTCGCGGTTTCGCTTGCAAAACGCCGATGTGTCGTAGACCAGGCGAGCAATAGCAAAGCATGGGGTGAAATTTTAAGAGAAACCAAGGAAACTTTGTGCTTGGATCGAAAGGAGTTGAAATCGAAATTCTCCGCCGGATCTATGAAGCTGCAAGAAAACAAAGGATTGAAGAGACGAGAATATCTCATTCAAATTCATTTAAAACTGACTTTGCATGCGATGCGTTCGATTAAAGGCGACGAGATACCGTTCATTGCGAATATGAAACCGGTGACCAACAGCGCATCTGGAGCGAAAAAGACCTCTCGGAAGCAGCAAGAAATCCAAGAAGATTCTGCTTCCGCCAAAGAGACGGCGAAAGCGGTCACAAAGCTCGTCAAGGAAATATTCTTCCTTCTTGGACTCGAGGAAGGCACAAAAACACTTCTTGAATCCGACGTGGAACCGTATTACGGCAAGTTCTGCCCAGAATGCATCGGGATGATAGCGCACGATCTCAACGTTTCGACAAAATTGACTTCTCGATACCAACTCGTCGTCGGAAAGAATAATCTCAACGTTAACGAAGATAAAAGCGCCGCTGCGAAAAAGAGCAGTCTCGTTCCGTTTTCTCCACCACCGGTGGCAAAAAATAAGAAAACTCTGACGCAACATCAACAGACGGTCGGTCTCCGTCGTTCGCCGAGAAAGTTGGGTGGTGGTGGTGGTCAAACGAATTTGAACAGCAGCACCGCTTTAGCGCTTTCGCATCATCACCAAAAGGCGCAACCGTCGACCTCATCCGCTTCCTCGGCGTTTCAACAACAAGCTCGAAAGAAAGTTCTCAACTCGGTTCGCTCGAATCAAACGCGCGTCATAGAGCATAAACCGCTCTCGCCGAGAACGAAAGCTGCCCAACAGAAGCGGCGTCAAAACGAGGCGTCTCGTTTGCAAACTAGCAACAGACACGGTGCGAGTAACAGAAATGTATACATGCAACAGAACGCCATGATGGGAGGTTTGAACACCGTTGCTAAGAATAGGTTCGCGAAGAACACGAATGGTACCGTTATCGGCGCCTCTCGAAATGGCGGCATTAAGCCTCGACAGTTGACGCACGCGTTTTCTCAACAGCCTTTACAAACGCCTTTGCCTCCTTCGAAAAATGGCGGCATCGCTCGAGGTGACAGATTTGCCGTGCAGAGCACGCCTTTAACATCGCACTTTGGTGGAGGCATAGACGGTACCCCGAGAAGAGTTCCAGACACGTGCAATACCATCGCCGTCGTCGAAAGCACGCCAATGCAGACGAGCGGAGGAAGAGGAGGAGGAGGAGGAGGAACGGGCGGGTCGCGTCGAACGAACAACAACGAATCGTTCACCATCGAACAAACTCCTCTTCAAAGTAATCGTCGACCAAAGTTCACCCCGGCCTCCGGTAGTGGTCGCCGGAAACGAGAACTCGAAGAGGTCGTCGCCGAAACGCCGCCCGCCAAAACCACGGCGGCGACGAGAAGCGGACGACTCGTCCAGGCAGCTTTGGACAACAACATTAACACTGTCAGCAATAAGAACAAAAAATAATAGACACAACAGATAGTACGTATAGAAAGAGTTTTAGAATGTTTAGAATATAACAGCGCGCGGGTAAGTGGCGGAGATTTATCATCGTTCGCAATAAAGAGACTTTAGTATTGTTTAGCATTTTTCGTCACTCCGAAACACCCGAAGAACTCGCACTTATTCATAAAGATGCCCCCCGAGGAGGAAAAGATGCAGTTGGCCAAAGCGCAACGAACGAAAAACCTCCTCTTATACCTCTACTGTTTCCTCACCACCTCCCTCGTCGGTGGCACCATCTACGGCTACCCGGCGTTGCGAAGACAACTCATCCATTTAGGCAGCACCATTCCCGAGAAAAAGCTCGGCGCCGCCTACACCGCCGGCGCCTGGTCCGTCCAAGGCGGCAGACTCGTCTTTGGCATTTTACGAGACAGATTCGGGACTCGCTTAATCGCGCAAGTTTCCTTCTCGTGCGTGATTTGCGGCGCGTTCGGCATCGCGTTTCAATCCGTCTCGAACGAGATTGCGTTGGGGGTCAACCTGTTCTTGCTTGGACTCGGGTCGGGCGCGCAGTTGTGCGTGCAACCGGTGGCGCAACTGTTTCCGAAAAATAGCGCGTTGTTCATGTCTGGATTGAGCGGCGCGTTTCAAGTGAGTGGGGTGGTGTACGCGGTATTGGTTGGGATTGCGAAAAAAACGAGCGAGGAAGGGGAGTTGACGGTGGCGTACGGCGGCGTCTTCGCCGGAGCGGTCGGGTTGATGCTCGCGTTGGCGTTTTGGACGTTGCCTAAATCGGCGAGTTTTATTCACGAGAAGGATTTGAAAGCGGCGGAGAGTGCGGAGAATGTGGTAGACCCGATCGATGGGACGTTTACGGTGCATTTAAGTGGGAAAGAGCAAATGTGGACGAAGGAGTACGTCGGATTGGTGTTATGGTTTACGGTCCTCGTGACGCCGTTTCAATATTACGTCGGGAGCATCGGGTGGCATTTAGAAAGATTAGGAGACGACGACGGGACCATGACGAACGCGTTTGCAATGGTGTACGGATTAGCGGCTTTTTTGGCGCCTGTTGGAGGGATGGTGGCGGATACGTTTGGATTAGGGGTGACCATGGCGTTCGCGTCGATTGCAGTCGGTTCAAGTTTTTTCGTGTTAGAGTTGGGAGGCGCGAGCATAGCGTTAGAAGTGCACAGCGTCGGGTTAGTGTTGTACGCGGTTGGTCGATTGATTGTTTTTGCGATGTTTTTTAGTTCCATTGGAAAGATGTTTGGGTATAAGTATTACGGTTTATTAGTCGGGTGGGGGATGTTCGTCAGCGCGGTGTTTTCGACGTTGCAGTATCCTTTGATTGCCATCGCTTTAGACGGAGATTACGCGATTTCGAATTACGCGTGCGGCGTCGGGTGCTTGTCGGCGGTTTCGTATTGCGCGGCGATGTACAGGTGGGAGAAAGAAGGGTCGACCGCGTTCGATCGATTGAAGCACAAGAAAGTTCTCGTTTAAATAATACAAAAGTAATATACATCATCAGCGCTATAGGTATCTCTACCCGTAACCTCACGGGAAATACTCTCTCGTCCGGAACTCCACCGCGCCGAGACTCATCGCTAACTCCCTCGCCAGATTCACGTCCACACCAGGCGCGACCGGCGTCGTCACTTCAACTTTCCTCCCGCTCTGCGCTAAAGCGTCCACGAACGCGCACCAATCAGAAAGCGAGAAAAAATCTGCATCGTCATTGACGTCGTCCCGCAGCGTCAACCGTTTCCACTGTTCCGGTTCTCCACTCGTCAAACTGACCGTGTACGTCTCCAATTTCAAATCCGCCGCGCGTCGTGCCGTCTGGACGTCGTACAGACCGTTCGTCATCACGCGTAAAACAACCCCGTGTCTTTTCTCTCGAATTTTATGGACGATATGTTCGAGCGCATCGAGTCGCGTCAAGGGGTCGCCGATGCCGGCGAAGGTGACGCCGCTGTCGTTTTCCCCCATGCCGACGATTTTCGCGCGCGAATAGTGCGCGTCGATCGCCACGCACACCTCCTCCACGGATGGGTTTCTCTCCAACTTTGGTAACGAGAATTTAAATCGAGGGCCTCGAGTTTCCATCAACGTCTTGATGAGGTTTTTCTGGCACTCGTTCGTGAGAGAGACGTACAGTTTATCCGCGATGGTATACGTCAAACCTTTCATTCGTCTCGAGTTCGTTAGAAGAAAAATGGAGAATGCGAACGCACGCGGACGGTATCGCGGGTGTATTAAGGAGTATGTATGTGTATATATTACGGACAAAAATATGTGCTTTAAAATGTATTTGTGTGTTTAACTGATGATGAGGATGATTAGGACAATTCTCCATGTTCGTATGGCCAACCGGCTGGGAGAGGACAGTTGTTGTCGAGGAGGTATTGTACACATTCGGGGTGGTTTTTCTCGTGTGTGTAGAATACGCTCCAATCGTCCCACGGCGCTTTGGCGGTTTCGTGCAAGTACTTCAAACAGTTCAAGTGGCCGTTCATGGCCGCCAACTGACACGCACCTCCGTGATATTTATCATACTTACGCTCAACAAGATATTCGAGTATATGAAGATGACCATTTTTAGCCGCCCAAGCGGCAATTCTCCAATCCCACGGCGCTTTCGCTACTTCGCATAAGTATTTGAGTACCTCGAGATGACCGTTTGGGGCAGCATCTGCACACGCCCACTCATCTTTAGGGCACTGATTTGCAACGCAATACTTTACCATTTCCAGATTACCTTGTTTTGCGGCCATATTAATCGTCCATCTATCCCACTCACACTTTTTCTCCTCTCGCGCCCACTTGAGCAACTCGAGTTTATTCGTTTGAGCAACTTCCCAGCAGAAATATGATTCGTCCCAGTAACTCGGCCACAACCGTCGATTCTCCCACGCAATCTCCAAAGTCGATATCGACGACATCTCTTTCACTTTAAACCCCTTTTTCAAATCCCCCGCGCGAGATGATCTCTTAATCAACTTTCTCGTTTCACTGTTCACCTCGTACAAGAATTTGATATCATTCGAATTCAATCTCGGAAGAATATGTTTGAAACTCACATCGTCGTTATTCACGATCAAATCCCACACATCTCTCTGACCAACCTTCCTCTTCCGCAATCTCGTCAGCATCTCTCTTCTCTCTTCACAGGTTTCTCGCGAATAGAAAGCAACAACAACAACAACAACAAGAAGAAGAGATACGATCAAAAGTGAAATTGAATCTTTTTTTTTCCTCGAGAAACGAAAAGACGTTTCTTTTTATGAAACCCTAAATACTTACGAATCTCTCTCTCTCTCTTCTCTCGACACCTCAAAACATATACGCACGCATAGTAGTATTAAACAACACGCACACAAACAATAGCAAATGTCGTCTTCACTCACCGGCGGTGGTGGTGGCGGTAACGGCGGGTTCCTCGGCGGCATGCGAGGTTTGACCAAGTTCGTGGAGAAGATTCGGAACTGCGCGAATCAGGTATAATTCTATTCCGTTTTGGATCTCTCTTTTCTCTTTCTCTTTCTCTTTGCGTGAGCGCGTCTTTGCACGAGCACGAGCACCGCTCGAAAGCAACGAGCTAATGAGCGTTCTCTTTCTCTCGAGCTTTCTCTCTCTCTCTCTTTACGTGTTACGAACGCTGACACATCTTTACTTCCCTTTCAATTTTGCACTTCTTCTTCACAGGAGGAAGAGAAATCGATCGTGGTGGAAGAACTGGCGAAACTCCGCCGAAAGTTTAAAAAGATGGACCAACTGCACGCGTACGACCGAAAGAAATACATTTTGAAACTCTTATATGTGTTCATGCTCGGGTACGAGTGCGACGTCGGGCACGCGGAGGCGGTGTCGTTGATCAGTCAACCGAAATACGCGGAAAAGCAGGTTGGGTATATGGTCACGTCGGTGATTTTGAACGAGTCGAACGATTTTTTACGGATGGCGATTAACAGCGTGAGGAACGACGTGGTTTCGAAGAACGAGTCGTTTCAGTGTTTAGCGTTGGCGTGTATCGCGAACGTGGGCGGGGCGGAGTTTGCGGAGAGTTTAGCGGGGGACGTGGTGAATATTTTGTTGTCGACGACGATTCGGCCTTTGGTGAGGAAGAAGGCGGCGCTGTGTTTGTTGAGGTTGTTTAGGAAGATGCCGGAGATTTTGAATCCGGAGGAATTTTCGGCGAAGATGGCGTATTTGTTGGAGGAGAAGGATTTGGGGATTTGCTTGGCCGTGGTGACGTTGTTGGATGGGATCGTCTCGGTGGGGGATTATCGCGGGTACGAAAATTGCGTGTCGCCGTTGGTGAGTTTGTTGGAGAGAGTGGTGAAGAATCGAGACGTTTTGCCGGAATATTTGTATTACGGGATCCCCGCGCCGTGGTTACAAGCTAGGATTATGCGCGTGCTGAGGAAGTTTCCGACGCCGGAAGATGCGGAGACGTTGGGCGCGGAGCTGGCGATTTTGAAGAAAATCTTAACCGGCACGGAGAAGGTTGCCAACGTGAACAAAAATAACGCGTTGAATGCGGTTTTGTTTGAAGTGATCGCGTTGACGACGTCCTTGGAGTTTTCTAACGAGCTGTTGGATCAGTGCGCGACGCAACTGGGTGAGTTCGCGAGGAACACGAAGGAGCCGAACGTTAGGTATTTAGGTTTGTCCGCGTTGGTGAGGTTAGCGAGTAGTCCGGACACGCTAGAGGCGGTAAAGCCTTTGAGAGAAACCATCGTTGAAGCGTTACGAAGCGCAGATGTGAGCATTCGAAAGAGATCGTTGGGTTTGTTGTTTGCCATGTGCGACCACACGAACGCGAGGGAAATTGTCGGTGACTTGTTGCAATACGTGGAGGACCGCGACGACGATTACGAGATTCAAGAAGAGTTGGTGTTGAAGTGCATGATTTTAGCCGAACGGTTTAGCGAAAACGATCGTTTGTGGTACGCTTCGGTAGCCATGCAAATGATCGATAAACTCGGGGATGGCGATTACGACGTGATATCGGACGACGTTTGGTTTCGATTGGTCCAAGTCGTCACGAACGATCCGAGTTTACACGCGCCGGCGGCGAAATTGGCGTTGGGGAGATTGCTAGGTGGTGCAAAAGCAGCCGCGGAAAAGAATAAAGAAAATAACGGGATGAATGGATACGACAACGTTCTCGGGGATACCAACGGATCGAGTACTGCTGATGGCGGTGGTGCCGATGTCGTTGACTTTTTCGGCCAAGCGTCTGCGACGCAACGTCAACAACAAGCACCTCAATCGCAAGGCGTGCGAGTGCGCGAAACGCCGCCGCACGATATGTTATTGAAATCTGCCGGTTACATGCTCGGTGAGTTTGGCTACTTGATTACGAACGAGCAGCACTGTTCAGTGAATCGATACGTGCCCATACTCATTTCAGGCTTGCGACAATCGAACGATTGTCGCACGCGACAAATTTTAGCCTCGAGTTTGTGTAAAATATGCTGTCGCAAAGGGTGCGATGCCGCGTCAAAACAGCTCATCATGGATGGTTTTCAATCGTGCATGTCGGATATGGACGAAGAGTTGCAACAGAGATGTTCGGAGTATCTTGGGATCATCAAAAGTGGCGACGCGGCTATGTTCAAAGCGTTGGAGCCGATGCCGGAGTATCCGAAGAGAGATTCTTGGCTCGAGAAGATGGTGCAAACTGCAGACGCTGAAGACGATTCTATCTTCGCCTCGGAACGAGCACCGGTTGAATACAAAAGCGTCGAGAAGAGAAGTGGCGCAAACAATAGCAACGTGTTAGATTTAGGAGCGATTGCGGAAGAAGAAGAAGAAGAAGGGGAGGACGAACCGGCGACGACGGGCGGGACGATTGATTTGGACGAATTGTTGGGATTACCATCGTCGAAGCCGAAGAAGGTAAGTAGTGGAGGGGTTGGCGGCAAAACGTCGTTATCGTTACCTCCAACAACTGCGAGTGTTGGTTCCTCCGTCAACGCATCCACTTCAGCAGCTTTAGATGACTTGCTCGGAGGCTTGATGCTCGGCGGAGGAGACGCTTCAAACGCTTCAACAATAACGGCTACTACGAACAACAATAACGATCCGTTTGGACTGAACCTGGGCAATGGTGGTGCAGCTGCTGCTGCGTTACCACCGGCGCAGCAAAAGCATAAATCACCGCCTTTACAACAGCAAGATCTCGCCGCTTTAGTCGGCGGCTTTGACGATCCGTTCGGCATCGCTCCGGCGCAACAACAACAAAGAAAGAGGTTCCTCGAGCCGACGGTGAACGTCGAGGAGTGCGTACGAAAACTTCTCGCGCAAGATTCGGGCGTGTTATACGAAGACGCCGAACTTCAAATTGGCATTAAAAGTAAATGGCAAGGTTCTCGAGGTCGTTTGGCGTTATATCTGGGAAATAAAACCGAGAAGAATGTTCAATTTTCGCTCTCGGTGGACGACGTACCGGAAGTGAAAACACAACTCGCGCCGTTACCGCAAGATATCGGTTCTAAAATGCAAGCACAGTGCCAAATGCAGTGCGCGTGCTACGGGGTTTTTGTCAACACGCCGAAGTTGGTCGTCGCTTTCGATGGTCGAGACATCCCCCCCATCGAGCTTCCGATTCACGCGGCGAAATTTTACTCCGTCGCGCAACAGACGCAACCGCAAGATTTCTTTGCCAAGTGGCACCAGATGTCCGCAATCGCGCAAAAGCAAAAAGTTATCGACGTGAACGCGCAATGCGCCGGTCTTTCGAACGTGTGCAACGTCTTGCAAAACGCCAAGTGGACGATACACGAGAGCTTAGATCCCAATCCCGCAAACGCCGTTTTTGGCGCTCGGTTCTTCAGCGAGCAGAACGGCGAGTTGCCGTTATCGCTCCGTTTAGAATCTGATGCGACGAATAACGTGAGGTTTCGAGTAACCGTTGTGAGTGTCGATGCAAATCTTAGCAACGCGGCCATGCGCCTCGTGCAGCGAACTTTGGTCTATTAGTCTTATATATTAGCGGTTGAAAATTTCTCGAGTAGGAGGAATCTATTTGACCTGTTGTTAAATGTATGTTTTACAATTTTCATTCCTAAAAAGATACTACAGTATTTTATATTTACTCGTCGTACCACTCTCGTCTTCTATTTTCAGCAGCGCCCGCCGCTATTTCGCGTCTACGTAAGCTATTGTTCTCTCCTTCGTTGTTAATATCGTTGCTCTCGTCGTCCTCGGCGTTCTCCTCCCGCTCTTCGTCCTCATCCGAGTCGCTACTGCTCGCGCGGTTTTCTCTCCTCGCGCGCGGTTCGTCTCGTTGCTGACCGAACAAAACCCCGGCTCTTCTCAACACGCCTCTCTCGTCCCCTTCTTCGTCGTCTTCTCTTCCAAAACCTCCCCCGGCTAACCGAATGTTCACGTCGCTTCCTCCGTTGCCGGCGTTTTCCCGAAACAAAAACTTCACCACTTTCGGCGTCTTTACCACCCTCCTGCCCGTCATCTCCGGATACACGCTCCACAAAAAGAAATAAAGATGCCCAACAGCGCACCCCAACAAATCTACCACCGGACTCGATCCCAAAAACGTGCTAAACGCCAACAACACCCACGGCAAATACGGCGCCGTGAACGAAAACAACCCGAGAAAGGACATGTTCACGTTTTCGTTCTTCCTCCCCCACACGTACACCATCATAAACGTCAAACTGCTCCCTAAAAACTGCACGTTCACGAACGGTGCGATCATCGTTAATATACTCGCCCCGAACGCGAGCATCCAGAAGAAATCCGCCGATTTCCCTCGAAACGTCCCTTCCTCGAGCATTCGGCAATACCGGGCGAGGAAGAACATGTGGAAGACGAAATCCAATCCCAAGGCGCCAAAGAAGAAAAAGTTTGTGATTAACCGCCAAAGTTGGTACTCGCGAAAGACCAAGTTCGAGTTGAAGTACACCGAGAATGGGGATATGACCTGTTTTTAACGTTTAAAGAAGGTGAGTAAACATAGATTTGATGCCAAAAATGCCCCCCAAGATGATATGACGACGCTTAAGAACAAAGAGAGAGAGAGAGAAAATAAAAGAACCTCTTCTAAAAACGTACCTCTAACGCGCACCCGGCGGTAATTAAAAACGACATGGTCAGGTAACACCTGGTCACGACGGGTGTTTGGAAGTACCACTCTTCCAGGTTCATTATAGTATTCCTCGTTCTTCTCGTCTGCTCCTTCGTTCGTCTTCCTTTTCTGTCGCGTGTTTTGGATTTTTCCCGAAGGCAAGAAATCGAGATTGATACCCTAAATGTAACCCTAAATGTTTTTTTTCTCTTCTCTCTCTCTGGGGGAAAAATGGAACGAAGCGACTCGCTTCATACTAAAGCGCTAAAGGATCTGCTCCTTTTCGAGGAGCAAAAGAAGGAGAGAATAAGAATGGGCGGCGGCCGGGACAAGCGCAAAAAACACGACAAGAAGCTCGGGAAAGTGTCTCAATCGAAACTGTCCGGCATGGCGAAAACGGAACGGAAAACCGAACTGAATGTGCACAAGAAAAAAAGCAGAAGTTCGAAAGAGGAGGACGAAGAGAACGACATCGAGAGGATCTTGAGAGCGCTGAAACTCAAAGACGAGGAGAAGAAAGAGGTACGAGTGGAGGAGAATTGCGGACGACCGGAACCAGGGAGAGCGAGCTGCACGCTCACGACGAGTGTCGCGAAGAATGCGGCGTATCTTTTTGGCGGCGAATGTACGAGCGAGGAAAAGAAGAGCGAGAAAGAGGGGACGACCAAAACGACGACGACGAAAACGCGCGTGTTTAACGATATGTATAAGTTCGTGCCGCCGTCGTCGTCTGCTGCTGCTGGTGGGAAGCGTTGTGGGGTGCCGACGTGGACGAAAATTAACTCGGTAAACTCGCCGCCGCCGAGGAGCGGCCACTGCGCGTGTTACGCGAAAGGGTACGTCTACGTTTTCGGCGGCGAGTTTACCTCGCCGAACCAGGAGAAGTTTAAGCATTACTCGGATTTTTGGCGGTTTGATTGCGATTCGAACGCGTGGGAACAGTTAGAGAGTGGACCGAAGAATGGCGGTCCTTCGGCGAGGTCGGGGAGTCGGTGCGTGGCGACCAAGTCGGATTTCATCCTCTTTGGCGGATTTTACGACGCGGCGGAGGAGATTCGGTATTTTAACGATTGTTACGCGTTCGATTTCGATGCGAAAAAGTGGCGGGTGTTAGCAAAAGGAGGAACAGGGTCGAGTGCGCCGAGTGCGCGGTCAGCGTGTCACGTTTGCGTGAGTGCCGTCGGCGGTTCGAATAGTAGCGGTAGTAAGAAGAGGAATAGTAAAAGTAGTAAAAAAGGCGAAAAGGGAGAAGAAAACGACGGAGAAGAAAAAGAAGAAAGAAAAGAAGAAGGAGGAGAAGAGAGGACATACTTGTACGTCTACGGCGGGTATTGTAAACATGTCGAAGAGCCGGACGAGGATACCGACCCTCGAGATTTAGAAGACTTTGGCGCGATGGAAAGAGCGATTACTCGCGAAGATTGTTGGAAACTGGACGTTTACGGGAACAAGAAATGGCAAAAAGTGAAAAAAGCCGGACTCGCGCCACGCGCGCGCGCCGGGGCGTCCTCGGTCATGCACCTCGCGAAGAAGCGATTGATCGTGTTCGGTGGCGTCGTCGACCACGAGATTAAAAAAGGCGACGTCATCGTCTCTGAGTTTCTCCAAGACGCGTTTACGTTCAACTACAACACGGAAAAATGGTTCCCGCTTACGCTCTTCGCGGAAAAGAACGAAAAAGTGAAAACCGAAGAAGAGTCGCGGGAAGAAGCGCGAAAAATAGCCGCGGGTGAACTCGACGGCAATGAAAACTTCAACGTGCGTTTATCGGATCGCGAAAAGGCTGCGGTGCGCATTCAAGCTACCTTCCGCGGACACCGCGTGAGAAAAGCGATGAAACTGTACCGAGTCGGCGGCGTCGTTTCTGAGTTGTTGTATTCTCCCGGAACTGGAGAAGAAGCGCCGAAGCCGACGGCAAAGCCGAGAGGCCGCATCAACGCGTCCGTGTGCGTCGTTGGAAACGACTTGTGGTTATACGGCGGCATCGTCGAAGTCGGCGACGTTGAGGTTGTTTTAGACGACGTGTGGAAGTTGGATTTAAGCGCAAAAAGTAAATGGATTCGGTCGGAAAAAGTTTCAGAACGCGTCGCGAATCAGCTGAGCGAACTTGAAATGGACGCAAATCAACCACAAAAAGAGAACAATAACGAGCAAGAAACTGACGACGATTCTGACGACGACGACAAGGAGGAGGAGGAATGATTTGTTCAGAAAGTGAATATAGATATCGTACATGATATACCTCGATTTGTAAGTGAGTAATATAACGCGATAGTCACGTCATCGTCGCCGCGACCGTCTATCAAACTGTTTCTTCTTCATCGTCGGAATAAACATCCGCCGGCAAACACGACTGCCTTTCGAGATATCGCACCATATGTTTCCCGTTTTTCACCTCCGCCAGCGCCCGTATCAAACTCTTCTTCCACGGACACGCTCTCTCTCTCAACCACCGAACGACGTCCCAGTGTCCCTCGAACGCTAAAAGTAAACACAAAAAGAAACGCGTCAGTGAAGTCAAAAAAGTATCAGAATGTACTTACCCGCTCTCGTCATCGCGTTATGCGTGAACAACTTCTCGTTTTCCTCCATCAGGAGCTCTAAAACCGTAATCCTCCCGAACCGCGCCGCTTGCGACGCCGACGTCGAATCGACTTGGCACTTACACTCCCTCAACAACATCTCGACAACACCATCGTTCCTATCGCCTTGTTCGATCGCTTTGTTGAACATTTTCACCGTCAGAGGCATCCCAAGTTTCACCGCTAACTTTAAGGACTCTTTATCGTTCACTTTAAAGTCTCGGGAGATGACTAACTTGGTTTGCAAAACATCTTCTCGCGTCCACTTCGAGCACAGACTGAAGCACTTCGCCGCGTTCGAGTCCAGTTTTGCAACGACGTGATGTCGGAACACGTCGTTGTGCTTTTTCGAGAGCTCATACAGCGTCATCAAATGATGTGAAGCGTTATCGTCGTCGTAAATTTCGTTCTTTTCCGGCATTCTCTCGGTCGCGTCGCGCATTCTTTCCGGTTTACGAGTTTAGCGCTTTGTCTCTTTCCCGCTTATTTTCGAGCCTTCAAATGCGGCACAAATTTGTGGGCATCCTAAACGCGAAGCGCGAGAGAGAGAGAGAACGCGCGCGCGCGAACGCAAAAAAGAAGAAAAGAGGACGAAAGAGAAACGACCTGTTCGAAAAGAAATCGACGAAAAGAGATTTAGCGACGTTCGCAAAACCGCGTCTGCTTTTGGTTTTCGCGCGTTCCCCTAAAGGCGTTACGTCACCAGAAGAAGTACGACGACGATGACGATGATATTGATGCTCTTTTCTTGTTTAATTGGCGCGTGTTATTTTAACGCAGTCCACGCGTACGGCGGCGGCGGGTTTTGGCAAGAGAACGATGTCTTACCGCTGGACGTTTTATCTCGCGCGCACTCGGTGTGTTCGACGAACAAAATCGATTCCAAGGCAACGGTTTCGCTCGAAGATTTTGATTTTCGCCAAAACGAAAACCAGCACAAATACGTGACCATTATCGGGACGTATTTTACCGGGTGCACGCCCGGGAGACTGGATTATCCAACCTTGACGACGTATTTGAAGAGTTTACACGAGACGTACGAAACGGAAGGGGCGACTGCTCACGTGGCCACGCTCGTTTCGCTGAAGAACGGCGTCAACGCGGGCGTCTGCGACGCTTGGATGACGCACGATGCGAATTCGGTGAATGTGAATGATATGGGAGGAAAGTTTCCTTTGATGATTGACGATAGAGATAGGAGTTTGACCTATTCGTTTTTTGATGCGGCAGTGCATCCGCAGTACGCAGTTTTGGATCATTGCATGCGGGTGGCGAAATTTTTACCCGGGACGGCGGATTTTGAAGGCGAGGAAAGTTTGTTGAGCGTGGTGACGAGTTTGATGTTAAATATTTCCGCAAGTTGTGACGATGGCGAAGACAGGAGAGCGAGCGATGTTCTAAAGGAGAGGGTGAGAGCGAAAGATGAGTCGTTTGTAGCGGACGGGGTCGTGGTGACGAGCGCGAGCGCGGGAGACTACTGCGTGGACGCGTTTGGGCCGCGAACGAACCGAGGTTCCGTGAAAGTTGTCGAAACTGGATTGAACACTCCGAGAGCTCTTTCGTTCAACGGTGCGAACGAAATTTGGATCGCGACGGCTGGTGATGACTCGCTACGTTTGGTTACTCTAGATGACGCCACGAAAGCAACCGCGACGACGTCGAGATCAGTCACGGATAGGGCAAAGTACCATTATTTAGATAAAGTGAGTCAAATCGCGTTCGGTTTAGATGGCAATTTCGCCACGTGTCAAGAATCGTCGAATGATTACGATGGAATGAAAACGAGTAATTATTTCATGGGACCAACGCTTTACGATTCTGGGATCGTACCAACGTCAGAAGACATCAACATCGATCTAAACGGCGAAAAATGCGACGTGCGAACGTACGATCAATCGAGTAAGTCATGCTTTCTCACGCACGAGGATATGCTTCATGCGACGCCTTTGTGCATGGGCATCGCCCACGATGGTGAATCTCAAACAAGTTATGGCAACGTGTTTTGGGCGTTTGATGGATATCACGGGACTTTAGTTCGGTACGACTTCGAGAAGCCCCACGGGCCGAAAAGTTTAGACCACGATTTGGCGAACGTTCGTAGGTACGACGAAGTGCAATTGAAACGAGAGGCAGACGTACCGTCGCACATTGTCGTTGATAGTGCGACGAGAGTAGTCTATGTCGCGGACACGGGAAATAACCGAATAATTGTTTTAAACGCCGATTCGGGTAGATTCGCGTACAACGCTCGGAGCGATTTAGGCGGCGAATACACGTCTTGGTCGTCGCAAAAAGCAAGTTTCGAGTACTCTGTGTTTGGATGTGCGCAATTTAGAACGTTTATTGAAGGATTGAATAAACCATCCGGCATAGCCGTTCACGAAAACGTTTTATACGTCTCAGAGTATAGTTCTGGTAAAATCAAAGCGTTTCAGAAAACGTCCGGCAAATTACTCGATACGTTTGAAACCGGATCGATGGCGTTGGGTGGCATCGCGTTCCAACCTTCCTCGAATAAGTTATGGTACGTGTGTCGCTCTTCGAATTCGTTGCGATATATTGACGTGTCTATGACAGAGCAGAAGTGCAGTGGAAGCACGGGCACAATTCCGAGCGGCAATGCGATCGATTTCGGTACGGTGCCTGCGAGTGGCTCTACTGATTTATGTCCAGCACTGCCCACGTCCCTGGGTATCGCAGTACACGTCGAACACGACGACGGGTATTTGAACACAACAATGCTGAGTTATTCGTACGGCATGTCTGAGAGTTGCATGGCGTGCGACGACGACTGCGATAACGACATGTTACTCATGGCTGGATGGTTATGTCACAAATGTCTCCCGCAACCGTGCGAAAACGACGGAGTGTGTACTAATGTTCAAGGCAAAGGGTACAGCTGCGCCTGTAGTGAAGATTTTACGGGCGATCGATGTCAAAGCCCAGCTTCGCCACCACCATCTTCGTCGTCCTCGTCCGCGGGTGGTATTCATATGCGAAGAAGTCTGAGCGCATTTAGCGTTGCGATCGGGTTGATGTATTTATTAGAATTGTTTTGAAAAGGCGTTTACTCACCGTAGAATTGCATGATGTGTTGTACAAATTGTTCTTTTCTTACACTTTTAGGAAAGGTCAAACGCTTTCGCGTTTGATATGGCGTACACTAATTTCTTTTCCATCTCTTCGTCCGTATCGTACGGCGGCAGCTTCAAGAGATTCATGCACGTCGCCGCGCTGGGGAGTCTGGTTACATCCGCTACGGAGTTTGCGTCGCTTCCGGACGCCGCGCGGTGGATGCAAAAAGGCGGGTTTAACGCGCTAAAACCCAGTAAAGGAGTGTTTGCGCTGGAAGTGACAAACTTTAGAAGTTTTCTTTGATTCTCTTTGCTCATATTTCGTGTCACTCGCCAAAGTCTTTGTATGACTGCGTGATCTGCGTCGTATCCTCCCATGTAATGCGACGAACGCGCGAGATCGTCCACGTCCACGCCACCGCCAGAACCTGATATTAACAATCCTAACTCAGCCGGCGTAAAAAGTTTCAGCGTCGACGGACGCACCATCGCTCGAAAGCCTTCGACGAAGGCTGCTGACTGCACGCGAATCTGACCATCGAGTAAATACGCCGCCATTGCGTGTAAATACGAAGGATAATTCTTCTTGTTCACGCGAATGGTTGATCCATTCGGAACCAAATCTACGTATCTTGGACTGTCTGGATTCGCATTTGAGCGATCGAGCGCGACGAAATACAGCTCTAAATCATCAAAGTCGCTCTCGTTGAATCCTTTGAGCATGATGAGATTCCTGTAAACTTCTGGGTCAAACGTGGTCAAATCCGAAAGTGTCGGAGGTTTGCCTCGTAATTTGGAGAGAAAGAAGCCCGCGAGCGGCGCATCTAAAAGAATACCTTCTCCACACGCTTTACCGAGAATGGCTCCTAAATAAAAATAGGAGTACACGAGCCACTTCTCTCTGTCGCTCTCTTCGTTGCTATCGCGCGTAATCATCACATCGTCGTCGTCGTCGTCGTCATCATCATCATCATCATCATCGTTTCGATCATCGCCAAACTCTGAAAACTGCTTTTCCAACGTATTCGCGTATCTTGGGTTTGGATACAGGGTTCTATCTGGCGTCTCGCAAAAAAGAAAGTTCCCTTCTTTTGGGTCAAACGCCTCTTCTACCGTCGCGCTCAAGAAATCTTTGAACAAACCGCCGCCGTCGACGCCCGCTTCTTCCGCGCCGTGTTCGTTGATAAACTTCACTCGAACATTTCCTTGCAAAGCCTCCACGCATTTACGCATAGCATCTGCAGGATGACTCGAGGAAGCTTGATCGAGAAAGAGTTGCTTAAATCCTTGTCTTAAAACCTTTCCTCTTTCAACGGTGATGTGCATCTTACTGTGTTGCATTCCGTTGATGAACGACAACGCTTCTGAATTCCTCGCGTTCATCGCACTCGCACTCATTCCCAATTCCTGCCGGCGGAATTTCTCAGTCGCGGTGCCAAAAGCGCGGACTCTAACTTCAAACGGTGCCAAACACGAACATTTACTTAAAACATTCGACGCTCTCGATTTCCGCCCACCTTCGCCAAATTCTCGGAGGAAGGAATCTACCGCCGGCGTTAAAAAACCAGAATCCACTCCGCCGCACAGTTCGACGGCATAAAACAACTCCGGTGGAGCGAATTGACGTCGGCCATTGCGGTCGAACAAGTTTTGCAACACAGACGCAGTAGCTTCAATTTGACGATCTTCCGTTCGGACCGCTCGGTAGCTTTTACTGGCGTTCAAACTTCCATTGTTAGTGAACGGCTCTTCCCATAATTGAAACCATAACGTGTTCTTTGCGATTTCGACGAGAAACTTCGATTCATCAATCGTGAGCGGTTTCCCGATGACGTAAAACTCTTCATCGTCAGCCGTTTGGGCGTGCACGGCGTAGATTTCGGAAAAGGCACCCAACTGTTCGCGCCATTTCGGATCGCGAATCGTATCTTTCGGATTTTTAGCGTATTGCGAAGACACGCTGAGCCACAGGTTCCGCATGATATCTGCGCATTGAAACGCAAACGAGGCAAGAAAGAACACGCGATCTTTTCCTCTGAGAACACTTGAAATTCCGAGAATATATTTTGCAATTTTTGCGGTGTTCTGTTCGCTCCTGTCATCTTCTTCTTTGTCTGCGTCGACAGCGCACGCACTCGCCAGTTGCGCGGAAATGATCGATGAAGGCGGATTCCAAAGCGAGGCGAGTTGTCGCTTCAATAAAGGCGGCACTTTAACCGTGTCAAACACAGTACCACCTTTTTTCACCATCGATCCTTTTGCGCGAAGTGGTTTCTCCTCGAAATCCTCGTCGTCACTATCGAATAACGTACTCTTTCCGTTATCGTTTCTAGAAAAGCTCGACGAATACTGGTTTTCGTCTTCGTCCGGCAACGCGGACAGTGGCAACGCATCGACTAATGTGCCGCACGCGTTTGCAAACAGAAGAGCATTTTCACCGTAATATTCATTGTAAATATACTTTCCCTCTCTCCATCCGACACCGAATGTTGGCGATCGAGACCATTCGCAAAGATTTCCCAACATCCACGCGATTCGCGAATACCCCTCCTCTCCAACGTTCGCATCGAGAAGAACGCTACTTGGTGTTGAGAGCGCACGAAGAAAGAGCGTCGCGGGTGCTGCGAAAAATTGTGCATTATCGGCAGAAAGAAGCGGCGGTGGCGAACCCTCCGACTCCGAATCCTCCGACTCCGAATCCCAATCGGGGGAGAACCCAGGGGCGAACCCAAGAACATCGAGATTGCCGAGTAACTTTTGAAAGACCAGAGGGCAAGAGAAAACTTGTACGGCGAACGATTCGCCCCAATTCTTCACCTCTGATGACACTCCAACATCCATTGCATCTCCTTCTTCTTTGCACCTTCCTGCATCTTGTAACGCGACGCGACCAATATC
>JACLAB010003993.1_pt1 | contig 20478 bp, 9 predicted proteins | sample 8027921 | NCBI WGS metagenome assembly JACLAB01 (sample SAMN15725117, study PRJNA655200) | protist metagenome | isolation source: fluorescence activated cell sorting (FACS) single amplified genomes of... | place: USA: West Boothbay Harbor, Gulf of Maine | collected 2000-07-19
TGGTAAAGTATTGCGTTGCAAATGAGTGTCCTATCGATACGGGAGCGTGTGCATGGGCTGCCGAAAGCGGTCATCTCGAGATACTCAAATACTTACGCGAAGAAGCGAAAGCGCCTTGGGGTTCTTGGACTGCCTATTTGGCGGCTGAAAATGGTCATCTACACATACTCGAGTATCTTGTTGAGCGTAAGTTTGATAAATATGACGAATTTGCGTGTACGTTGGCAGCCGGGAACGGCCAATTAGACTGTTTGAAGTACTTGCACGAAACCGCCAAAGCGCCGTGGGACTATAGTGCCGTACGAGAAGCGCACAAGAACAACCACACCGAGTGTGTACAATACCTCCTCGACAATAACTGTCCATTACCATCTGGTTGGCGATACGAACGCGGCGAGTTACACAGTTCATAAACACACATACAAACATACGCAAAGCTTTTAATAACACAGACAAAAACAGAGAGAGAGAAACATGAAAACTCATCTTCATCCTTCGCGTATTTCTCGCTCGTATTTTTCTTTCCTTTTGCTCCAAAACCTCCTCACAGTAAAGGACTGAAGCAAAACTCTCTCACACTTAAACACACGCTTTTGCGCTCACGATTACGCAAAAAAGGCACACACACGCAGACCTCTACACTCTTTCTCTCTCTGTTTTCACGTTTTGAGGTGACCGTTACCTTTGTTTGCGAAAGAGACAGTACACATTCAAAAGAGATCAAATCACGTCAGCGGCGAAGAAAATGGAGCAACCAAAGCGTGACGTGACGGAAAGAAAACTGGTCATCAAATCGTTCAAAGTTGCCCCGAAAATCCCCTCAAACTTTTTGGAAACCACTTGGAATAATCGATTATTGCACGCTTTAGATGCAATCCACGACGAGAAGCCGTGCGAGGAAAGTTACGAGCGGTTATATCGCGCGGTGGAAGACGTGGTGGTTGGGAATTTTGGGAACGAATTGTACGAAAAATTGAGGCAATGTTTAGAGGCGAGAACGGAAGCGGTGGCGAAAGAGTTGAAAGAGAAATGTCATCAAGGAGGAAGTTTTCATCATGGCTCGTCGTTTAAGAAGACGTCAGGGAACAACGCGGGTGGTCTTTCGGCGTTCTCGTCCGAAGAAGAACAGTTTCTGAAGTTTTTCGTGGACGACGTGTGGGAGACGAGGGTGAAACAGATGATGTTGATTCGGTCTTTGTTTTTGTACTTGGACCGGACGACGGCGACGGCGTTTACGAAGAACGCTTCCTTAGGGGCTTCTTCCGATGCTGCTGCTGACGCCTCAAAAGAAGGCGGCAGAGAGACGGCGACTGGTACTAACGATCCGACGTCGCCGTTGGACGACGACGAACGCAGGCGACGGAGTGGGACGGACGCGGTGACTACGACGACGACTACTCCGGGGAGCAGAGAAAGGAGTAGTAAAGAGAGTAGTTATAAACTTCCTCTGTGGGAATTGAGCGTCCAGCAATTTCAAAAGCAAATGGACGCGAACGCGGACGTGCTTCGCAAAGCCGCGAGCGGGTGTTTGCGGTTGATCGAACGCGAAAGAGAAGGAGAGAAGATCGATCGAACTTTAGTGAAACGATTTACGACCGCGATGGAAACGTTGAAAAGGTACGGCGGTGGATCAAACAACTCGTTTTCGTCGTCGTCGTTTCCTTCCGCGGTAAGGAATTCAAAGAAGCGCTCGGCCGAAGAAGAAGAAGAAGAAGGAACGATGATGATGGTGGACGACAACAAACAACAACTTTTAACACCAAAATCACCACCACCTTTGTTGGTGTTCAACTTCGAGCGTCTCTTCTTAGAAAACACGGCGAGATTTTACGCCAAAGAATCGGACAAGAGGTTTGGAATCACGAAAAAGTCAGCTTCGGAGTGCGCGGACTATTTGAAACACTGTCAAACGCGATTGAACGAAGAAACGCTCGATCGCGCGGAGAGTTATTTGCAACCGCAAACGAAACTGGTGCTTACGAAAACGGTCGAGAAAGCGTTGATTCAGGACAAGAAACTCGAAATTATCGACAGTTCGGACGAAATGCTCGCGGACAGTTCGAAAGTAGAGGACTTGAAACGCTTGTACTCGTTACTCTCTCGCGTCCCGGACGGCTTGAAACTCCTGAGAGACCAGTTCACGAAACGATTGAAATTTGTCGGCCAAAAGACCGTTCAAGACGAAGCCGCCGATTGTGTCGACGTTTTATTACGAATGAAATCCTCCGTGGACGATATCGTCGTGAACGCGTTTGAGAATCAGCGCCAATTCAGCGAAGGCGCCAAGGTTGCGTTTGAAATGTTCATCAACACTTCAAAGAACAATCGAATCGCGGAGTTAATCGCAAAATTCATGGACGAAAAGTTGAAGAAAGGGAATAAAACGTCCTTGTCGACCGAGAAAGACTTAGACGAGCAACTGAACAAAGCCGTGGCGTTGTTTCGATTCATACAAGGCAAAGACGTGTTCGAGGCGTTTTACAAGAAGGATTTGGCGAAACGCTTGTTATTTTCAAAATCGGCATCCATCGACGCCGAGCGGTTGGTGGTTGGCAAGCTACGGTCAGAGTGCGGGGCGAACTTTACCACTCGTCTGGAAGGAATGTTCAAAGACGTGGACGTGAGTCGAGATATCGTGCATAGCTATCGTAACAACGCGACTAACAACACGGCGGCTTCCGTTGGCGGCGAGACAAAAGCGGACGTGGACATGAATGCTTCTGTCGCGGAAGGCGTCGATGAAGATAAATCAAAAAGAACAAGAAAGAAATCGACATCAATAATAACAAAAGAAGAAGGAGGGGGAGAAGCGTTGGAACCATTACCGCCAAAACCACCAATGACGAACCGCGAAACTTTCTCCGTGAACATCTTAGCCGCTGGCGGTTGGCCGTCGGCGGCGAAACTCGACGTCGTCTTACCGCCGGAATTACAATCGTTGCGAGACGATTTTGAATCGTACTATTTAGAGCAATACACTGGGAGACGATTAGCTTGGCAACACTCCACGTCCACGTGTGTCCTGAAAGTCAAATTCGCGAGTGGTACGAAAGAGTTGGCGGTCTCGTTGGCGCAAGCCGTAATCATCTTGGCGTTCAACGAGGACGACGACGATACGAACGACGACGAGCAACAACAACAACACAAACAGTTCACGTATAAGGAGTTGAAAGAGAAAACAAACATCCCGGACGTCGAATTGAAACGCACGTTGCAATCCTTATACGGCGGTAAGTACCGAGTGTTATTAAAAACCCCGATGAGCAAAGACATCGACGAGGCGAAAGACGCGTTCAAATTCAACTTCAACTTGCAAGAAAAACTGGTTCGATTGAAAATCTCTGCCATTCAATCCTCTACACAAGCGAGTGGTAAAAAACGAGGCGCCGGAGGAGAAAACGGGGGAGATCACCCGACCATGATGGAAGAGGATGAAAACGAAGCCGTCCGCGAATCCGTCCGCGCGGACCGATTCCACCAAATCGACGCCATGATCGTTCGAATCTTAAAAACCAGGAAAAAGTTGCCGCACCCGGAGTTGATCAACGAGGTCGTGGCGAAACTCCAGTTCCCGGTGAACAACCAAGATTTGAAGAAACGAATCGAAAGTCTGATCGATCGCGAGTACGTGGAAAGAGACAAGGACGATCGAGACGTGTATCATTACGTCGCTTAATAAAACAGGAAAAGCATCGTCGTCATCTCGCGCATATAATGGGTCGTCGCGTACACATTTATATTCTTTATCATCTTTGAAATATAAGACGTTGTTGACGCGTTGTCGTCGTAAACACCATCATCATCATCCCACATTTAATATATAGTCAACCGTTTTGAGCATTTTTCATCACTGAATCACCTAATCAAAAGCTCCTTAAAACGCCACAAATTTGCGCACAAACACAACAGAATACGCGGCGGAATTAAACGCACTTACAGTCACAAGGAGAGATAAAAACAGAACGAGATTGTTTCTGGCAATGCGTCGCGCAAATGAGTAAAGAGTAAAGAGAGAAAGAAATCGCGCATCATCGAAACGATTTGAGATTTGATTTCGCCGGAGAAGTTTCAGAAGAAAACGAAAAGATTTTCGCGCGGAAACTCTAAAGAGAAAGAGAGACAGAGTCTTTAGAGATGACGGCGAAGAAGAAGCAGAAGCAGAAGAAGATGCTGTTAAAAAGAGGCGCTTCCGTTTCCTTCTCTTCCTCAGACGACGACGACGATGAAAACGCCGTAAAAGACGAGAAGAACGTCGAGAGAAGGAAAGAAAAAATCGGAAGCGAAATGTGGGACTTGACGCGCCAATACAAAAAGAGAGAAGAAAGCGTCGAACGTTGGCTGAATTCTTACGGCTTCGGCGCGACGTTGATGAAGAAGGCGGTCAACAAGAACAACGCTTCGATGGGAGGAAGAGGAGGAGAAAGTATGTGGATGTACCACGCGGCGAGAGCGCTGAATCTGAGGGACACGAGGATGCCGAGGAACGTGAAGATGGATTTGGACAAGGCGATTGAGCACCGAATGAAGGCGTCGAAGTTGGTTTTCAAGTACGCCAAGGCGACGGGCGAAGCGCTCAATAAAGCTTTTTACCAACACCTTCATTACTTGAAGGTTTTGAGGAGCGTGAAGATGATCTTCGAAGGGGCGGAAGGGGAGGCGGCGAAGATTATGAGCGCAGCTATGCTTGGGTTCAGAACCGAAGAGGAGGAGGAGGAGGAAGAGGAGGAAGAGGAGGAAACGGAGGACGTTTCCATCTCAGCCAATTCGACGCGAAAGGATGACGCGGCGAAAGAACTACGACAAGAACGACGACAAGAAGAAGGAAACACAAGATTTGGAGAAAAAAGCGGAGCTCCTTACGCGTTCGCTCCGAAAAGCGGTCGCGCGCTCTTGGACCAAATGAAGAACGACGCGAACGATTTTCAGTTCAAAGTGAGCTCGCAAAGCTCAAAAAACAAAAGAGTAAAGTCTCCGGAAGAAATGGAAAAACAATCGAAAGCGGTGAACGTTTCGCTCACCCCTACTGGGGCAGAAATATTTCAGAACATGTTCAAACAGCAACCCGCGAAAGGGAAAGAAGGGAAAGTATTACTCCTTCGCGGCAGCCAGAGGAAGAAGAATGAAAGCGATAGCAGCGAACGCGGCATGTCTTTGCAAGAGCTTGAGCGGCAACTCGAAATGAAGTACATGAACGTGGGGACGGCGCTAAAGAAAGACGAAGAAGATCCCGAGGGCGAGGCGATGTTCTTGGGAAGTAATAGGATGGACAAAAAGTCCAGAAGCAAAGAGGAAGAGAACGAAAAGATGCGCGTGTTCAGTCAACAAATGGATCGATTGCTTTCCTCAGCCAAAGAAAAGAATATGGAGGAAGACAGGGATTGGACGGAAGTGCCGATGCAAGCGAGTCCTCCTTTGGCCACCAAGGTAAAGCACTGGTCAGAAGTGCCGATGCAAGCGAGTCATCCATCGCGCTCGCGTTTTCGTTTCGCGGCGGTTGAAATCGAAGAAGAAGACGAACCGATAGAATCGAGGAGAGTGTTCGATGAAAACACGTTTGGATTTAATCTTGGTTTGAGTAATGATGTATTGAACGCCGCGCCAGCGATTGGCCCGGGTAGCGTAGGCTTTTCATCGCTAAATTCGGATGAAGACGTGATCAAAGAAGAAGAAATCTTGGACGAAGACAACAAAAATGACGACAAAAACGCAGAGGTAAAAAAGCCCAGACCGGAAGTGCTGGCGACGATCGCGAAACAGGAACGAATGCAAAAACAGAAATTCAAAGTTGTCGATTGCGGCATTTTGACGTTGGACTCATCCTCTTCGGAAGAAGAACAAGAAGAAGAAGAAGAAGAAGAAAAAGAACGACAAGAGCAACAACCACAGCAACAACAACGAGCACAAAAGCCGCATGCTTTTGTTGCAAAAAAGAAGAAAACCATCTCGTTTGCTTCAGCGGCCGACGCCGCCGCGCTCCAGGCTGAGAACGAGGAGGCAGAGAAAAAACGCTGGAAACAAAAACAAATCGAAGCGGAAATTACGAGAAAGAAAAAAAAAGAAGAAAAGTTAATCCACGATCAACGCGCACGAATGAACGCGTTGGAGGATCTCAACGAATGCGCAAAGACGTTACTCGTGAAACTCGAACAAGCGTACAAAGAAGTACAAATGGCGTGGCAGAATTTCCACTTGAGTTTCTGTAAAGGCAATGGCATCGCGGCATTGTTGGAAGCCACGTCTGTAACGAACGCATGCATCGAATACGTGGACTTAACGATGCGAAAATCCTTAAAAAAGAATCCTGAGCTTAATTCTATCGAACGCATCATAGCCGCCGCCCATCTCGTGGAAGCCATCCGTCTTATCGCCGAGAAGAACGAGCATAGCAAAATGTCGTGGCAACGCGCGCTCGAAATTGTGTCCGATCTCACATTTGGCGGTAACTATAGTTCGGTCATACCCAAACGCGAACGTTCCTTCTTTGCATTTGATTTGTTGCGCGGCATGAACAAGCGAAAAGAGTCGAAGTCTACCCTCCCAGGTTTAAAGAAATTTTACGAGAGTAATAAGGTCAAGCTCGAGAGTACTGGTTTGGACGTGCCTACGAGACACGCGATGCAAATGATGGAAGACTTTATGAAAGACTCGAAGCGAGAGGACCGGTTGCCGCTTATCGAAATTTTAACCGAACACGTGCACCAACAGTTATCCAAAATGGTAGAGGATGTGGACGATTTTTGCTTCTCAAAGAATGGTTTGGTGATAGTATCGAGGATGGTCCACGAACTGTTCGCGCTAGAGAAAAACACCGAGCGTCTGGCTGATCGAGTATTGAGTGAGCCTGAGATTGAGGATGTTGAAGAAAATTTGCCGACTTCAGGGAAAACCTGGCAACGTTGCATCGAGTCCCACAAACATATCTCCATTGAATGTGCATTCGATTCGTTTCTCGTTGCATTCAAAGCAGTCTTCCAACTTTGGGCGACGACGGATGAATCCAGATACAAAACATTTTGCGAAGATTTACGAATGAAGAAAGCCTTGGGTAAGAATGACACTGAATCCGCGGCAAAGTTAATAAAAGAGTTTTACGGGATGGGCGAATGCGGTTTGTTTCCTCTCAAGCGATTAGTGAGCCAAAGTTTACAGAATAATACGCCGTCGGTGTCGCTAGTGTTCGCGTTACACTCGATGGCGATGTCTCGGGTTCACACGGATTGCGACGATTCGATTTTATGGCGATCGAAATATTTTAGGATCGCAAATCAAGTTCTTTCTTGGGAAGAGAAAGAACTGATACAGTTGAAAGATCTTGATGAACACAACGACGTTTTTTTACCGCACAGTCAAATCATTCTCTCCGAGGAAATCAAGACTTTTGATTTTGAGACGGACAGTCAAGTCCGGAAAGACAAAGTATTCCGAGATAGGTTATCACGCAATAGTCCACTTTTTGCCGGTTCTGGTGTGTTGTTCATTGAAACGATGACTGGTATCGTCGAAAGTATGGAGTGGCTCGAGCTGCACCGCTCGATGACGTTTGCTTTGCACCTGTACAACTGTTTGCGCCAAACGGTACCCAACGATATGCCTAAAATTGAGATTCTCGAGCGATTGATGCGAGCGTTTGGAAAGAATGAAGCAATTTTCATCTCCGGAAAAGCTCCTAAAAATAAGTTTCTCACCGATTGGATGCTCGCGGTGTGGGGATCGTTAGATGGTCCAATGGATGATGAGAATTACGAAAAGAGGAAAGAACAGTGCGAACACGGCATACACTGGTTGGAGTCCTCCAGTGTGTGTAAGACAATCGTAAGGCAAAAATATCCAGCGGATGACTTATCGATAAAGGTCAACGCTACTCGCGAGGCGTTAACAAACGACCCATTATTTGGAGTCAATCTATCGAAAGTTGCGGTTGATTTGATCGCGTTGCCGAGAAAAATGATCGTCAGTTTAGGCGAACCCCTCGAAGACGCATTGAGTCTCTACTGGGAAACCGATGCGGAGGAATGCGAAAGAATCGGTCAACGCATGAGCATGCAATATGTGCTCGCAAAAGCAATCCTGCCCAACGTAAGTTCAAATGGCATGGCAGTAGAGGACCATGAAGCGGAAAGACGCTCGTGCGAAACTATTCGTAAGTTGTATTCACTTGGTGATGAATACCGGAAACGCGCTGCGAAGGAAATCGCGAACATGTTTTTTCACGACGACGTTGTCCGGCAAGGAATCTATTTCTTCAGAGAGTTCGACGATTTCGAAGACACAAACCTTCGCCCCCCTCAACGGAGCAATGCCCGTGGACTCTTTGTAGATTACCGGAGCGAGTTCTCAAGGCACGAGAAGATGCCAAGGTTGAAGATGGAGAAGGAGAGAGAAGAAGATGAGTGGTTGTGTCCCAACTCGAGCCCGCCGGAGAAAAGGGTGAAGAAGAAAAAGAAATATGATTTCAAGAAGACCCATGGAAACTCCAAATACACAAATGACCCCGATGCCATGATGATGGAAGAGATGCATAAAATGTTGCAGCACGCTAGCAAGCATTATCCCCGTCTTATAGAGATGGCATCAAGACTCGAACCGGAAAGGTTTCAGCGCGAAGGGCTCGCGCTGTTAGGCTCGTCTTCGCTAGAAGTGTTCGAAATAATTCTTACACTTCTGCATAACTTAGATGCTAAAAATTTGAAGCAGTTCTGCCCGGAAGCACTCAACTTTCCTAGAGAAGATGTGGCTATACAATTACACGCACTATCACGCGCACTATCAATGAGAGAATTACAACCACCGGAGGTGGATGAGGAGGAAGCCATTCGGCGAGCGACGGCGGCAAGCCTCGGCGATTTCACGCAGCCTTCTCACGAACGACGACGAGAAGATTCAGATGAAGTCGAACAACGCTCGCCCATCTACGATAAGATTAACTTTTGGTTCCTCGCCAAACTCCCAGATCTTCTTCCAGAATCGGTCACGGTGCCCATTGACATGTACAAATGCGAGACGATTTACGATTTGATGGTCAAAATTTCCCAGTGGACGATGCGCCGAGTTAAAGTCTCCGAAATGATACTCGAGCTGGACGGGAAAAAATTGAGGAAATACGAAACCATCGACGAAGCTGGCATTCTCGAGAACTCAGAGCTCGTGTTGAGAACCGAGACGAAGAAACGCGGCGGCGACTTCTTCGTCGACGACTACGACGAGGACGAGGACGAGGACGAGGACGACATCCTCGGCGGCGGCGAGAGCGACTCCGAGCGAAGCGACGCTTCCTACGAGAGCGAGTACGAGTTTGAGTACGAAGATCCCTCGTCCTCCTCGTCGGTATCGTCGTCCGAGGGGAGCGACGACGACTAAGAGACGACTGCATCCTTGAAATATTTCAATCGTTACTCACAGATACGCGCGTATTTTTTGCCCACATTTTTCTCTCAAATCTCTTCGGGGTTTGCCGCCATTATCCAAACATTACCCTACTCGCTTCGTGTTGTTGTCCTCGTCGGAAACAACACCACCAACAAAGAAGGAGAGGAAGATAAAGAAGGAGGGGTTAAAGAGCATCTGAATCTCGTCGTCACCATAACACATGTCGTCCTTCTCCTCCGAAAATATGACATCATCGCGCGACCATTCCTTCGACGACTTCGACGCCAAAGTTCCAGCGGGGAAAAACAAGAAGAAATTAAAGACCAACAAAAAGCGCATATTCACCGTCGCGTTAGTCGCCTCGGATTGTTTTCTCATCGGGTTACAACCGATTTTAGTGCACTTGACGAAAAATTCGAGAGGAGGGTTCGCGTACCACCCGGTGTCGGTGAACTTTATCACCGAAGGGACGAAAGTGATATTCGCGATTGTGTTTCTGATGGTGCAGGTAAGAGTGACATTTTTACGCTTTTCTCGTAGCGCTCGCGATGGTTACGGTGACATTTTTTTCTCATCCGTTCTTCTCGTGAAACTCATATTCTGTTCTCTTTAGTACGAGGAGTAGAGTCGTAGTATCCTCTCATCGGTAGCATCATCAAACGCTGACCTTTCATCCGTTTTCATCACTCTCTTTGATGCGTCAAATCCTCTTTACGCGATATATATGATAAACAGATGCGCAAACCGGGCGAAGAGGCGCGAAACTTGCGTTCGATGAAGAAAGCGAAGTTGGCGTGGCGGTCCAATAGGTTGCTCGTAGTTCCGGCGGGATTGTACGCCATTAATAACTACATAAAATTCGTCATGCAGTTGTATTTTCACCCGACGACGGTGAAAATGCTTTCGAATTTAAAAGTGCTCTCGATCGCGTTGCTCATGAAAGCGTTCATGGGGAGAGTTTTTAGCGTTTTGCAGTGGGAAGCGTTGTTCTTATTGATTTTAGGCATCACGGTGAACCAGTTGGCGTGTAAACCGTTGCACGGTACGAAGCACGGCGGGTTGACGGATCCTCCCGGTGATCCTCAATCGCTCGGGTGTTATTTTTACACCTTGTGTTCTATCGTCGTCCCGTCGTTAGCGTCCGTGTATAACGAATACGCGCTGAAGAAGAACTTTGAAACCTCCGTACACTTGCAAAATTTGTTCATGTACTTGTACGGTTTAATGTTCAACACGATCGCGCTGATGATTGTCTGGATGCGAAACGGGTTCCAAGACATCGGGAGCTTATTCGCCGGACATAACTCGATGACCATGTTATTAGTCGCCAACAACGCCGCGCAAGGCGTGTTGAGTTCCTTCTTCTTTAAGTTTGCGGATACGATTTTGAAGAAATATAGCAGCACCGTGGCGACGATATTCACCGGTTTAGTCTCCGCGTTTCTCTTTGGACATCAAATCACGATTAACTTTTGCATCGGCGTGAGCATAGTTTTAATCTCCATGCACTTGTTTTTCAGCTCGAGCGAACAGCTGAGCAAAGCCAAGTTTAACTCAGTCGGTGGTTTGAACGAAGAAAACAGTTTGTCCAATGAGGAACGCTCGAGGAGAGCGAATCGATTCATAGTCTCCCCGAGCATGGAACATTTAAGCGCGTATCAATCCGCGCAGAATTTGAAAGACATAGGTTTATCCGCCTCCGCCGCGGAGAACAGAGTGTGAGTTTACGAGTAATAATATAATACGTAATATAGATGTAGATTTACAAAAACAACCTCTCTCTCCTTCTCTCTCTCGCAGAATCACACCTCATGATATCACAAAGTATCCTCCACCTCGTGATTGACGCGTTCCCAGGCCAATTCTTCCGGTAAATCCCAGGTGGATTCGCTCGTTTTCTTGTTCACGTAAAACGGCATCTTGTGTTCCGTGGACCACTCTTCCTTCCAATTTCCTGGGGATTCCCACGTGGCAGTGCCGTCGGCGGTCGTCCAATATTTCTTCCCGGTTTCCTCGTCTATCCAGGGGGCGATGAGAGGGTCCGTCCACGTCGCCTGTTTATTACGTATGTGTGGAAAAAGAGAGAGCATAAAGTGTCAGTGTTTAGTAGTATTCGCATCAAACATCAGAATGGAAAAAAGCCGCTCAAGAGATCAAATCCGGAATGTATTCACGTAAACATAAACAACAAAAGAGATAGAACACCACAAAACAAACGCATATTACCTCGCCACTGACGGAGTTGTAAAAGTACTGCGCCTCGCGCGCGGATGCGAGACCAACAACGATCGCAACAATCGCGAATACAAATGTCAACAGAGTGCTTCTGTTCATTTTGTGCAACGTTTTCTTGTGTGGACTGTTTGAAGGGTCAAGCTGGTTTTACCGCAAGTTTTACGACATGTATAGAGAGTATAGGTAGTACAGTGGTATATCCTGAAAAGTAATTACAAAAGTATTGGTTTAATACAGTAGTACGTGTTGTCTGTGTGTGTGTGCCTGCGTGTTCTTCTCTTTCTGTTTCGTCTTTACTCCTGGCGACGACGAAGACTTTTGCGCTCGTTCGTATTTCTCTCTCTCAACATCTAAGATTTGGAGGACGAAAACCAAGAGCCTTTCTTTTTCGCGTTGCCTTCCTCTGGTCCGCTTTCGTTTTTCTCCTCTTTACCGTTGTCCTCTTCTTCTTTCCAATCGTGTTCTACGCGCGTCCACGCTAAATATTCCGGTTTCGTCCACGTCGTCTCGCGGGTTTTACGATGAACGTAATACGGAGTCTCCGGGGTCTCCTCGCCGTATATTTCTTCCCAATCGCCCGGTGATTGCCTGATTAAAAAAGAGTGTTAAACACGAGTGATGTGTTGTTGTGTCAGCGAGGAAAGAAAGAGAGAGAGAGAGAGACCGAAAACCGACAGACACATCACATCGAGCGTAAAGCGAGAAAATTTAAGAAGCACAACAACAAGAGAGAAAGAATATGAATTTATTACCAAGTCGTCTCTCCGGTCTTCTCGTGTTGCCAAAACCGCCTCCCGGTATCTGCGTCGACGTACGCGACGGAGTACCCGTGGAACGTGGGCATTTGCCACGTCGATTCTGTGTTTTTAAGGGGGAGAGAGTGAGAGAGAAAGCGTTTACGCGCGTTAATATTAAAGGTCAACCAAAGTTCAAAATTCCAATCAAATCCGGAATGTGATGAAAAGCGCGAAGAAAACACGCCCGCATGTGTGCATATTTTGAATATACCTCGGGTTAATGTGTTGTAGTAATACTCCGTCGGTCTCGCCTGCGTGTCGAGAGGAGATGAGGTGAAGAGAGAAAGGAGTAAAGCGGTGATGATGAGCATCCTTAGAGAGTTTAGTTATGGGAAAAGTTAAAAGGAAAGGAGAGATATTTTCCTAATTTAGGGTGATATGCGCTTCGTGTTTCTCGCTCTGTCTCTTTCTGATGTTACAACCTATGATGATGATGATGATGATGATGATTCTAATTCGTGTGTAACGCTCCACGTTCGTATCGCCAACCATATGGTAATGGACAGTTGTTATCGAGGAGGTATTGTACACATTCGGTTTGGTTGTTCTTGTGCGCTTCTCGTACGGCCCTATAGTCCCACGGCGCTTTGGCGGTTTCGCGCAAGTACTTCAAACAGTCCAAGTGGCCGAACGAGGCTGCCCACAAACACGTCCGTTCGTCAAATTTATCATATTTACGCTCAACAAAATATTCGAGTATATGAAGATGACCATTTTCAGCCGCCAAAGAGGCAGTTACCGAATACCAAGGCGCTTTCGCTTCTTCGCGTAAGTATTTGAGTACCTCGAGATGACCGTTTCCGGCAGCTCCTGCACACGCCCACTCATTCATAGGACACTCATTTGCCACGCAATACTTTACCATTTCCAGATTACCTTGTATTGCGGCCGCATTAATCGTCCATTTATCCCACTTACACTTTTTCTCCTCTTGCACCCACTTGAGTAACTCGAGTTTATTCGTCCAAGCAACTCTACGGCAGAAATGTCTTTCGTCCCACCAACTCGGCCACAACGATTTATTCTCCCACGCTACTTCTAAAGTCGGTATCGACGACATCTCTTCGATCTTAAATGTCTTCTTCAACTCCCTCTTGCGAGATGATCTCTTCACCAACTTTCTCGTCTCCGTATTCACTCCGTACAAGAATTTGAGATCCGTTTGATTCAATCTCGGCAAGATATGAGTGAAACAAATATCGTCGCACTTCACGATCACCTCCCACAAAGAAGACAGAGAAGAACGAGTGCTCTTCCCCTCCATCGCGGAATAAGTATATCCTCTCCTCCCCGACAAGGTTTATTCTTCTCTCTCTCTCTTTCTGTGCGTGTCTTTGTGGTGTATACAAACACACATCAGACATGCGAAAAAAATTTTCCCCTAATTCGACTGAAAAATCTCCCCAAAACCGTTTAAACACACGCATAAATACACGCGTATTCGTCGCGCTTAGTATTCGTATATTAAAAAGAAAAGAAGAAAATCCGGTGGTGCATATACATACATATGTAATGGCGTTGTTTTCGAGCGAAGATGATGAATCAGAGAACAGAACAAATCCGCTTTGGAAAGTTCTGCAAAAGTCCTTCGTGTCGTATAAAAAACTCCAATTCTCGAAACGAATGTACTCGATGAAAAACTCGATATTCTCGAGACGAATACACGACGAGACAAGCAGAGGCGTCAGAAACACAGTCGTCATGATTTTAGGCGAGAGAATGAACGCGTTCGATCGACTCATTCATCGCGTAGATGCGTTCTTTTTCAGCTCCTACGTCTCGGAATTTCCACCCATCGAGAGCAAAAAAATGTTCCTCTTTACTAATAATATGAATACTACCACGAATACTAAAGAAACGACGACGATGAAAATGAAGTCCATAGACTTCGTGGCGAACCAAGTGGGTGGGTACACCACGGATTGCGGGTGGGGGTGCACGCTGAGGAGCGCGCAGATGCTGTTCGGGGAAGCGTTGATGAGGAGCGCTCGAGCGCGGAGATTTAGACGGAGGCGTTTAAGGAGAAGCGAAGAAGATGTAAGCGAGGAGGAGGAGGAGGGAGAGGAGTTTAAGAGGAAGAAGGAGATTGTGGATATGTTTTCGGACGATAATGATGACGATGAAAACGAGGATAAAAACGAGAAGAAGAAGAAGAAGACAAAGAATGTATTCGGGTTGAGAAGAGTATACGAAGGAGACGAGGACGAGAATGCGTTGTGTCCCGGTCAGTGGATGGCACCGTCCGAGATCTGTAAACGATACGGGAAAATGATGAATAGGTTGGATTCATTTCAAAACGTTCGTTGTCTCATTCTCGGCGACGGGTGCGGCGGAGGCGTGCCTGAGTTTTACCCGGAAAGAGTTCGAGAGGAAATGAAAACGCACGCGGACAAAGACGTTTTGATTTTAGTGCCTTTACGATGCGGCGCGAGCGATGCGATTAATCCTGAATACGTGAAATCGTTACAACAATTTCTAAGCGTGCGCGAGTGCGTAGGTATCGTCGGAGGGAAGAAGACCGCGTCGTATTACATCGTCGGGTTTACGAGCGGTAAGAAGAGCAGTGATAGTTATAGCGGGGGAGAGAAGGAGGACGAAGAAGAAGAAGATGAAGAAGAAGAAGAAGAAGAAGAAGAAGAGACAAGAGCAATATATCTCGACCCACACGTCGCGAAAGCGTACGTGTCACCTCGCGAGCGTTCGCGAGACGAATCGACGGAATCTGCGTATTATCGTTCCTTTTTCGGAAGTGCTTCGGAACACGGCATTTTATACACGCCGTTTCACGCGCTCGATCCGAGCTTAGTCGTTGGATTTTTAGTCGGTAACGATACTAATTACGACGAGATGAATAATGCATCTTCCTCCTCCTTGGACGCATTCGTGGATGATTTGACGAAGATTGAACGCGAGAGCGGATCGACGCCTTTGATTACGGTCGTTACGAAAAAAGTGTTGTCGAAGAAGAAAATGAATAGCAGTATGAATAGCAGCAGTTCGAAACGAACGGAAAACAACAAAAGAGGAGAGGAAGAGGACGAAGACGATTGGGAAATCATCGATGGTTGCGAAGGAGAAGAGTTTTGAAGACTTTTAGACGGGTTTTAACGTTTCTTTTGTACATTTACAAAATCATCATCTCGAATACAACCGTGCGGTACTATAACATCATCATCACTTTACTACTAGGTACTATCACTATTACTATTATTATCTTTCAACTAAGTACTCCTATCCGATACTTTCTCGACGTCCGAGTCTTTCCTTGCCATTTCCAACTGTTGACTCTTCGTCTTAGTGTTATGCTTGAAAAATTCGCACGCCACCGCCCCAGAGAAAAACACCAGAGCGACAAAATACGTCACGCCAAACGGTTTATCGCTGGAAAAGAACACGAACGAGGATATAACGGTCAAAACTTTCCTGCACGTGGTAATCGCCACCGCTGGCACCGCGCCGAAATGCTTCACCAGCGTCGTGTAAAACACCGCGCCGAGCCAAAACACGATCGATCGAAACGCGATCAAACTTAAATAAAACCAATCGCCAAAGAAAAACGCAAACGCGTCCGGTTCTTTGACTAAAACCACCACGAACACTAACAAAGCTCCAATCGAATTCGTCATCAACATGTTCTCCGATACCGTCGCCTCGTAATCTCTCAACGCCTTATCCACCACGTTCGACTGCACCGCGCCGACGCACACGCAAAAGAAGGACAGAAAAAACCCAAACGCGTACAACGTCGGATCTTCCGCGTCTAACTGTTTGTTCCCTTCGTGTTCCCCTAATGCGAAAAAACACGACGCGATCACTAACAAAACGCACGCTAAATAATCCAACCAGTGGTACGTTCGTTTCAGCCACACCGAGGAGAGAAGAATCACCGGTATCAGTTTGCTCGATTTCAACACCGTCCCCGTGGCGTAGTTGATGTATTTGTACGAGACTTTCCCGAGGGAAGTGTATATGCCAATCAAAGATGCCGAGGCGACGTATAAGTGTATCGGTGCTTTCAACGGTGGCACTATCCTCGAATAGTACTCGTGGTGCATAAAAGAACTACTCTTTTTCTTCTTAGGAGTAGTCGTAGTCGTACTTTTTAAAACATCTTCAACACCGTTGGTGTTGCTCCCAAAGTCTTTCACATCCTCCTTTCCCACGTTATCCATCGTAATCATCATCCAAAAAAACGTCATCACACTAAACACCACGAGCTCAAACAAGGCCAGAAACCAATAGTGGTGAAACCCTTCTATTCTTTTTAAGATGTACTCTTCCGCTGCGCAGGATATTCCGATGGATGCGATCGTTCCGATGGAGAGGAAGATAAAGAAGGATTTCTTATTGGAGGTCAGTTGGAGGTGAATTTTCCCCAAGCTGATAAGGATTCGATTAGGATGATGTGCAGAGGAAGAAGGAGCGCTCATCTTCTTGAATAAATTGCTTTTTTACGCTCTAAACTCTCTACGCTCTAAACTCTGTAAGTGTGTGTAAGTGTGTAAATGTGTGTTCCTCAACAACACCAACAACTCCTTCACTTCTGTTCTCTCTGTTGTGACGAAAGAAGAGATATGCCTTTTTTTTTACCTAATTAGTTTTTTTTCTCTGTCTCTCTCTTTCTGTTATTACAACTGATGATTATGATGATGATGATGATGATGATGATGATGATGATAATATTCTAATTCGTGTGTAACGCTCCTCCTTCGTATCGCCAACCCGATGGTAATGGGCAGTTGTTGTCGAGGAGGTATTGTACACAGTCGAGGTGGTTGTTCTTGTGTGCATGGTATACGCTCCAATCGTTCCACGGCGCTTTGGCGGTTTCGTGCAAGTACTTCAAGCAGTCTAAGTGGCCGTACTCGGCCGCCAACCGACACGCACGTCCGCTGAATTGATCATATTTACGCTCAACAAGATATTCGAGTATATGAAGATGACCACTTTGAGCCGCCCTTGCGGCAGTTCTCCAATTCGAAGGCGCTTTGACTTCTTCGTGTAAGTATTTGAGGCACTCGAGATGACCGCATCGGGCAGCCCATGCACACGCTTTCACATCGATAGGACACTCATTTGCAACGCAATACTTTACCATTTCCAGATTACCTTTACGTGCGGCCGCTTCAATCGTCCTTGAATTCCATTCACACTTTTTCTCCTCTCGTGCCCACTTGAGCAACTCGAGTTTATTCGTTTCAGCAACTCTCCAGCAGAAATATGTTTCGGCCCATTCTTTCCGCCACAACGATAGCTTCTCCCTATTCTTCCACGCGACTTCCAACGTCGATATCGACGGCATCTCTCTCACTCTCAACTTCTCTTTCAAATCTCCCTCGCGAGAGGATCTTTTAATCAACTTTCTCGCTTCACTATTCACCAGGTGCAAGAATTTCAAATCCGTTCGATTCAACCTCGGAAGAATGTGTTTGAAACAAATATCGTCGTTATTCACGATCAAATCCCACAAATCTCTCTGCCCAACCTTCCTCTTCCTCCCTCTCGTCGTCATCACGGAAACTCCTTCTCCAGACGTCGTCATAATCAGTCAGCTTTTTATGCAACCCTGCTCTCTTTCGATGCTTCAAAAGGACTTTAAGAAATCACTTTTAAGGGGGGAAAAGTGTCGCAAAATGCGCCATTCGTATTTATACATAAACGCTTCGACAAGAAGACGTTTCCACCGGCAAACGCGCGAGAAAAGCGACTGAAAAGACAGTCTCTCTTTTGTTTCGCGCTTTCTGTGGGTTTCTGCTCTGAAACGCTCTCCGGTGTCCTCTTTTAGTTCGTAAACCTTTGACTCTTGTTCGGGATTTTATCCGTAAAGTTGTTAAGCGTCGTTACTGCATACACAGCGTATCTGAAACATGGGCGGATCGTTCGATGACTTAAAAAAGCTCTCCTCCGCGCGGAAATCATCCGTGGACAGCGCACGACCCCGGTTAAGGAAAACAGACGCGACAGAGGACGACGCTTTGAAAGATGACGACGAAGATGCTTTAAAAGAGGAAGAGGAAGAGGAGGAAGAGGACTTTAACGAACACCACGCGCTGACATTAACCGGCCTCTCCGGGAAACGATTGAAACGAGAACTGAGCAGACACCAACTGTTTCAAGGTCTGGAGGATACGCAAAGTCCGGAAACCACGCCCGGGGGGACGTTAACGATGGAAAGTGCGCAGACGCTGGCGATGGAGACGGATTTAATACAGGACGCGAAAGTGGTGTCCGGAGCGGGAGGGCGAGACGAGTATTTATATCAGCAAAAGGTAGAGGAGGAGAGCGGGAGTCACGGTAACAACAACAACAACAACAACGCGAGTGGTAATGGCGGCGGTGGTGGTGGGATGCAGCACGCGCCGTCTTTGGCGCAGATTTTCGGGACGGCAAATGCCGCGGGAAATAATTCTTCTTCGCCGGCGGGGATGGAGCGATCGAGCAGTCCGTCGTTGTCGCCGCAGCACAAGCAAATGCTCCGGGAGTACACGATGAACAAGAACAAAGAGCAGCTCAGTAATAATAATAATAATAATAATAATAGCAACAACAACAACAACAACGAAAAGTACAAGAGCAGCGCGACGAATTTACAACACGCGAACACGTTATCCGGAGCGTCGAGTAAATTCTTAGCCGAGGAGATTCGGCACATGCGAGACGATCCGTCGAAGGATAAAAAGACGAAAACGAAAAAGTCAAAATCGACGACGATCAAAGAAGGCGAATTGATGGTGATGGCGCCGGATGGAACGACGAAGAAGAAGAAAAATGCGAAAGAGGTGGACGAAGTTTTGGATCAAGGTCAGAGACGCTTAGCGTTACGATCGGTGCAACGCACGACGGAGGATTTGCTGTTAATCTCGGACGCGTTGAAGACGAAAGAGGCGACGTTGGGGTCGTTACCAACCAGGCTCGGTAAAGGGTTGGAGTTGATCAAAGATAACATCACGCGCATTCATCGATCGGAAGGTTTACTCTCGAGAAAAAAAGTCGCCATGGGAAGAGTCAATCGATACGAGTTATTGAGAGGAGCGTTTGGTGGTGGCGAAGACGGGCGATCGGAAAAAGGCGAGTCCGAAGCCGGCGAAGATTTGTACGCAAAGTTCACGCCGAGGAAGCTAAAAGTCAAATCGAAGAAGAAGTTGATCGTCATGGCTATTTTAACCGGCATCACGTTGGTTTTGTTGTGTTGCACGACGGTGTTTGTGAAACAGTACGAGGAAGACTACGTGTTGTTGGTCGCGCCGGCGTCGTCGCACGAAATCGTCGAGTTGCATGAACACGCGGAGATCTCGAAGAAACATATATCGCACGCGAGTAAAGGGATGATGGAGGTGAAAATGGGCGCGAGCGAGTGTCACGCGCATCACACGACGGATGTTCCGGTGTATTATTTACACTCGCAAATTCGACAAGGCGACGTCGTTTTAGCCGCTTTGGCAGACATACAGTTGCACGATTTAGGAAGCTCCGATGATCCGACGGGTGCGCACAGAGAAGGAGAAGAAGAAGAAGAAGAAGGAGTGAACCACAACAACAACAATAACAGTGGATATCGAAGGGCGTTACTTTCGGCCTCGGCTGGCGGGCCCGGACCGTCGGTTGAAAAAATGTCCTACACCATTCTCAGCAACTATAAGAAATCTAACGGCGACGTGTACATCACCGTCAGCACAAACTGCCCCGAAAACGTCTCCGTTCGAGCAACGATACGAGATGTTGGCTTGGTAGGCATCGGGCAACAATGGATCGCGTTGGTCTTGTTAATCGGCGTGTTTGGTTTAATCATCGTCGAAGTCATCCACCGAACGTTGGTTGCTTTTCTCGGCGCCGCCGCGGTCTTGTACGTCTTGGCATTGGAACACCGATTCCCATCCGTGGCGAAAATTATCCAGTGGATGGACCACGAAACGTTGGCGTTACTTTGGGGGATGATGGTTATCGTCGCGTTGCTCGCGCGATCCGGGGTGTTTGAATTCCTCTCGGTTCGTTTAATCGAGTTATCGAGATGCGACATGTGGCGCTTGACGTGGATGCTCATGCTCTTCGATTGCATTTTGTCTGCGTTTTTGGACAACGT
>JACLAB010007034.1_pt1 | contig 20432 bp, 16 predicted proteins | sample 8027921 | NCBI WGS metagenome assembly JACLAB01 (sample SAMN15725117, study PRJNA655200) | protist metagenome | isolation source: fluorescence activated cell sorting (FACS) single amplified genomes of... | place: USA: West Boothbay Harbor, Gulf of Maine | collected 2000-07-19
GAGCCATTTGAATAAGGCATATAGCCTCCGCTGGCCACCCCCGCGTTAGTGAAAGCGCCGCTACCCACAATTGCACCAAGAGCAAGGGCAAAATATAGACCGCCCGTTAACGCTCCAAGGATTAAAGCGGTAAAAATATTGGAAGAGTCAGCAACGTGTTGCCAAAAGTGACCCCTTGCGTATACCCCGTAATTAGCCTGAAAGTAAAAATTTCCACTGCCAAAACCATTAATTACTCGAAAACCAGACCTATAGAAGCACCACCAAATATCACCCCTAGACCACGCGTAGCTTTGCCAATCAGAAATACCGCTATCTGATGCCTGATACTCATATTGGTGACACGCGTGAGCAATAGAGGGACAGTAATATATAATGTCACTTTTGTGAGCACCTGCTACGCTAAAGGCTGTGCTTATATCGCTTGCATTAGGGGCCAAGGTCGATATGAACACGCCCCCTAAAGAGCCTGTGTGAGCAACGGTAGGGGCTGTGATATTAGTACCCCCTACGACTCGCAGGGGTTTGAGGTTAGAGTCAAAAGTAGGCTGGCCGGAAGAATCATAAGTTACGAGACCATACCCAGAAGGAGAACTGCTGAACTGATTACGAGGACTGAAGGCATACGCTACAGGGGCAACTACGTTCTCGGTAGAGGTGTCTCCGCTTGAGAATATCCAAACGTCCCAATTACTACCTACTCTTTTTGTTAAAATGATAGATACAAAAAAGATTGAATTGTTTTTCACAAAAACCATTGGGGGTTTACTTCCGTTAGACGGTATAGTAAACTTAAAAATAGTCCCCTTAGCTGGCATGCCGTTCATGTTTTTATTATCGTTAGGCCCATAAGCAACAGTTCCTGGCCCGTTCAATAAGTCTGGTATTTGCGTAGTTGCATAGTGGGTGTACTTACCTAGAAAATGATAATGAGACATTTCACTGTCTATTAATATCTGATTGTTATTATTTTTTACTTGAATACCAAAGGCCATGTTATCTCCCGAACACTAAAAATTGAGTTTCTACCGTATCTGTAGAGGAAGGGGCAGTAACATACAAGGTGGTTGAGTTGCTAGCAAGAGTATACTCGTGTACATAGGCTTCGTCGTCTCCTTGTACTTGGTTCAACATAAGTCTACTAACAATTCTTTCTGGGTAAACTGGGCAAGAGAAGTTGGTGCTAGTATTGGCTGGGGCATTAAAAGAACCAATTAAGTTCCAACTAACGTCTGCCGAGGAATAAGTAGTATTCCCCGAAGCATCAAACAGTTCTAAACCAAATGACATTTATATATTTCCTATCTTAACTCTAATATTGTTACTTGCATCTCTGACAATAATTGTCCCTGAATCTAAATCCATCACCATGTTTCCAGCAGCACTACTAACAGTTCCTGCAACTACCGTACCAATGTCCGCAAAGGGAGAGGCAATAGAGGTTGTTGCAACAATCCTGTCGGCACTTAGATAACCAGTGAAGTAACCTCCTGCAGGGAAAGTTGTACCGCCTATTACTTCAGCACTAGTTCTAACTGAAAACACAGGATAGTCAGTTGAGCCAGAAGAGACGTTAAACTGATCTGCCTGTACGTTAAACCCAGAGTTAGTAGTTGCGGAACCACCAGTAAGTTGAATTCCTGTTATTTTATTGTTAACATTAATTTCAACTCCATACCGTGCCTCCACATCATCTAGATCGGAGACAATGTTTGATACACTAGTTATTGTGGCGTAGTTTTGTCCTACGGTAACACCAAGCGCACTAACTTCCGCTGCAATAGCGCTGTCTGCGCCTGTTTTAGTATAATAAGAAGTTTCAAGGTCAGCAGTGTTAGTATAGTTGGCAGTTATAGTGTTAGTATTGAAGTTAGTTATAGCTGTTGAAATAGCGCTGTCCGCAGCTGTTGCTGTGTAGTAATCAGACGTGAGAGTAGAAGTGTTGGTATAATTATTTGCAACGTCCGCCGTAAGCGCTGTCATGTCAGCAAGGGTAAGAGTGGTAATATCCCCAGTAAAGCCGTTTCTAAAGTTGGTTATGTCATCGTCTATGGCAGTAATAACTCCTGTAACAGAAGTCGCAAGAGCAGTATAGGGTATTGTACTAGCTGCTATGTCTGCAGCCCCAATCAGAGTTGTGAGGGCGGTCTCAGGGCCGAGGTAGGTAGAGAATTTTCCACTCCTACTTACTGCCCGTATCCAGTAGTACTTTCTTACTGCAGGGCCAAGGTTTGACCTAACAAAAAAGTCCCCTGAAGTCTCAGCTAGCTTGGAGGCATCATTAAGAGTAAGAGTAGGCCCTTCCCAGATTTCTGTGGCTTTCAGGTCGGTGTCTGCGGAGTTAGTCCAAGACAACTTTATAAGCCCAAGACCGCCTTCTGCTGACAGATCTGTAGGAGCAGTTGAGACTACAGTAGTCCCTGTGTGAACAGGAGTTACAACCCCAAAGCCACCTGTTAAGCCTGTAGCGGAAGCTGCCCTAACCTTAACATAGTAGTTCACATTCTTCTCGACAGGCTCAATTCTGTATTTAGTAAGCCTTGTCAAGATAGACCTGAATTCACTGTCTGCTTCTGACTGTTTTTTATATAGTATCTCGTACTGGTAGGCCCCTGTTGAGTCCCAAGTAATATCAAGGAAAGGTACACTAGTACCATCTTCGGTAGTGTACTGTCCTGAAGTAGATACAACGTTAGTTACGTCTGGTAACGTGAAGTCAAACTCAGGGGGAGACACATAGGCTATAGTATCTTCAACATTCCATGCTAGCATGGTGTGCTTAAAGCAGTAGGCTTCAACCTTAATTGTCATATCGCCTTGAACACGTATTGACTGTAGCCTGAATACTTCAGGAACATTGACCCCATCTACAACAGAACCTACTGCAGCGTTAGGAGCAAATATACTGATAAAATCTCCAGGCTCTAAATTCGCAGCAGCCTTCCCAAGGGTTACAGAAATTGTTTTCATTTCTCTAGACTGTCTAACCGTTTGCTCTGCTTTTGCAAGCGCATGGTAAGGGTCTGTCATACCTATCCCAGAAATGTCTGAAGTAAAGGGTTGTTGGTTGTCCTCTGCTAGGTAGGTGCTGTGGGCAGAGCTTCCTGTGGGTGGCCAAGTTACTGAGTCATTTTTAAAGTCTTCATGCTCATTAGAAAAGTTAATTGTGACCTGATTAAACCTGTCATTTGCAGGGGGCCAATTCACACCTAAAGAGTCTCTTATTATGGTGTCTTCGGTAAAGTGATGTGCAGAGTTTACTAAGGCAAAAGTTTCAGCTTCAGTAGTAGGGTATTCTAGAAGTAGTTTATATTTCCCCTCTGAAGACCAAGTTAGCTCTGCTAGGCCCATTGTAGCCATTAAGGTTTCTATGTTTTCCCGTATACTAGCCGCTGTGTCTAAGGTCACATTACACTCATAAAGAGGTAGAGTCCTAGTGTTGGCTGTGGTCAAGGAGTAGGAGTCGTTATTCCAGAGGTAGAACAAACCCGTGTCCGTGGCCTTGTACATATACTGTGCCAGCTCTAGGCCGTTGTCCGCATCTGTCTGTGGCGCAGTTGTACCAGAAGTTATGTTTGGAAACTGACTAAGACTAGAGTACTCCTGAAAAGACTTAACTCCGTTTACACGTCCACCCACTATAGCATCTGTCAGGACAGGGGTGGCGCAAATCTGAGCAGCGTGATAAAAGGACGACAAGTCCACCTCAGAGGTGGAAAGGCCTCTACCGTACTTTAGGTCTAGGAGGTAGTCTAGTAGGCAGTAGGCTGGGTTGTTGGAAAAAGTAGTTCCTGAAGAGAGCGCATAAGAATAACTACCTGCACTACCTGATCGAACTACTGACTTTAGCTTTTGACCCTTCATTAAGAACTGTGAAGAGGGAATTCCGCTGTAATTTTGTTCATCTCTGTTTAGCTTATAGAAAGCAGTTGCCCAAGCGCAGTCTGTGAACTTGTTAGTACTAGGGAAGCCAAAACTTGTAGAGGCCGCATCGGCGGTTCCTCCCGAAGTGTAGGTGTGAAATCTGTGCTGGAACTTAGCCTTCTTAAAGTTATAGCGGGACTCGTTAACATCAATATCAACAATGCCCTCGATGCCTTCATGGCAGAGGGCTGTCTGAACGCCCATGAACTCATTCTTAGATCCGCTCTGAGCGCCTGAGCTGAAGCCTTCTTCAAAGGCTGTGCCACCAGTGCCGCCTGGATAGCCGTTGCTAGTTTTATGGGCAACTTCAATGCCACCAACTATTTGCTTGCCATAGACTACAGGTATGTAGTCGATTGTTCCTCTGACAGGAACTTCAAAACCCTTACGGGCTTCTGCAGCAGCTGCCATCTTTCTTTTCATTTTATTAGCTGAGTATATCTGGTAGGCAGTCGAAGCTATTGCTATAGCCGTAGAGACGGTAGCTGTAGTTATTACGAAACTACCTATTGTTGCTAATACTTTTGGTCCAGCCATTCTAAGACTCCTTGTGATTTATTTTCTGAGGGGGGTGACAACCCAACATCTCTGTAATTATCTGTTAATAGGGACAACTCGTAAGGTGTCAAGTTATCCTGAAGTTCTTCTGACAGTCCTTCTTTGTCTTTTTCAGGATTGGCAGACAAATAAACACAGGTCATCACACATTCCTCAATAACGTAGATGGCCCTACAAGAACCTAAAGGAGAAACAAAAGAACAGGGAGCAGTAAGTGTTTCTACACCCCGCGCCTCCGAGAGTACTCTTACCTTTCCCTTATTTAGGAAAGTGAAGTGCGACTCCTTATGTATGTAGCCGACCATTATAGAGGTTGCGGGAGCAGTCATTTCTCTTGCGTACATACCTACGCCATGCTCTTTGTGCTTCTCTGTAAATAGGTGGCGGTAAGTAACTTGGCTCTTCTCTACAGGATCTAACTTGCCAGAGTCTAACCCTTCATTCAGTAATAACTCTAAGTTAAATATCTTGTTACGGACTCCTAAGTCTTCCTTTATTGCAATGTTTGACATCAAGCCTTGCCCCACTTGAGGTTAAGAGCAGAGTCAATATAAACACTATCGAAGGAAGTGTCTGAGGAACTTACCTGATCCATCCCGTCTTTACTAGATATAAAACTATTGACCATATCAAGGTCTGACATAGGAGAGGTTCCTTGGATTGTAGCTACCTTGGTTTCCCAGTCATTACTTATGCTAGGGGAATCTACTACGCCTTTGTAGACTTGGATTATGTCGGTACTGTTTAAAAGTGGATCTCCGTTTTCATCGAAAAACCCTAACCAAACTGTTATAGGCTTCCCAATGACATTGGCTTCAAATTCTGCCATCATTACATCATCAAAATCAAGCAAGGTTACAGTGTACGCCTCACGATCAACTATGTTGTTAAACTTAGGGGTATCCATAGAGAAGATACCACCATCAGAGAGCCAGTTATGTCCATTGTAGGAAAAGCTAAAAGGGGCCGTAGTAAAGTAGTAGTCATTATTGAAGTTTAACTCCATGAGGTAGAAAAAGTCAATCCTACCGTCATCAATCAAATTTTGTATAGTTGTTGAAAATGTTCTCATTATACTGCCTCTATTAGCTGAACTGACCCTATGTTTGACAGTACACCGTCTGTGTAGGTTATCCCTTGCATGTTTGTTACTTCTCTAAAGTAAGTTAACGTACAGGCTGGGCCATAGTCGAGGGTAGACGTTGCGGAAACTGTTTTCTGAAGCTTAGGGAAAACGTGAGCAGTCTTTGTTCCTGAGGTGCCAACCATGTCTAAGTCTTGTGATAGTATGTAAACTTTTCCGTGGTTACTGAACTTCACAAAGGTTCCTTTTTTAAGGATGCCTGTGATAGCAGAGGTGTTATTAATAACTACTGTGCCACTATTTGCAGAAGTTTCAGTGGGGATTACAAGGTTACCTGTCAGAGTGTTTAGGTCTTCAACCTCTTTTATCTGAGGCATGATCATACTTGCAGCTGTGTTAAGGTTTTCTATAGAGGCAAGCAGCAGGTCTGCTGCATTGTCATTGGCAATAACTTCAAAGGAAAGCTCCCACCTTTGGTGTCCTTGTGATGACCTTAACTTCTTGAGAGAAACAGTATCAGCATCATAAATTGGGCTGTTTGAGATTATAGCGAGGGGCGCTAAAATTTGTGCGCCGTGGTAATAGTATGTAGCCATTTTTAGCTCCTAAGTGGGGTTCCAAGAAAAAGAAGACGTCTCTCGTAAAATACGATTCGTCTACTTGTGTGAATACCGTTGTTTGAAGGGCAGGTTGAGACCCAGTGAGTACGTCCAGCAATCATTGCCATGCCTACGTTTTCTTTTAGAAGTTCATATCCAACGTTTCCAAATTGAGGCTTTTTTTGTTTAGAAGGTTCATACCCACTATACACAGCAAGCTCTCTATAGTCTTTGAAACCTGCTTTCTTAATGTTTGAAAGCCAACCCTTAGGGCTATCGTAACTATCAAATGTCTTGAAAATTTCGTTTAGTGTAGTGTCTTCTTTTCCTCGGAGTGCTTTGTCATACTCAACAAGTAAAGAAAAACAATCATTATGTCCATAGGTAAACTTATCTACCTCCTTGGACTTATCACTTATCACTTGTGATGCCTTATTAATAGCATCTTCTAGTTCTTCTACTGTATAATACATAATAATTAAAAATCCTTACAGGGGTAGGGGGTGGCTTCTTCTTAAACGTCAGGTATACCACCCCCCTTGTTCCTTATAGCTTTTCGGCTATGAACATTCTTACTAAGTCAGCTACGATATCACTACGTACAATATCCTCTACTGAAAACTCTACTACAGGCATTTGAATACCTGATCTCTTGATTACCTTACAAAACCTAATAAGGTCTTCCCCTTGCTTAACATCGGACTGCGCAGGGTCTCCCATGAGAACTAACTTAGAGTTCTCTCCTAGTCTTGTAGTAATTGCCTTTAACTCATCCATAGATAAGTTCTGAGCTTCATCTACCAAGACGAGAGCGTTCTCGTAGGAACGCCCCCGAATAGTCTCGATAGGTTGAATCTCAATCTCGCCTTTGTTTATCATGTACTTGTACTTCTCCCTGCCAAAGGCCTTTTGAAAGACCTCTAACATGGGTAAGAGCCAAGGTGTCATCTTTTCCTGAATGGTGCCTGGAAAGTGTCCTAGTGACTTTCCCGTAGGAACGTTAGCACGAGTAACCACAATCTTCTTGTGTTTACCCTGCAAGTGTAGCTGGGCTACAGTTCCTGCACTACAGTAAGTCTTACCCGTTCCTGCACAGCCGATAGTGACTGTGATGGGGTTAGCCTTAATCGCTCGTAGTAGTCTCTCCTGTTTTTCATTCTTAGGAATAACATGAAAGCCAATACGATGGATGTTGTTGGGTTTTTCAGCGTAACGAGATTTTCTTTTTGACATGTAGTTGATAGTCCTTGTTTAAGGAAAAGTTAATACAACCCCCACTAAGCGTCTTTGACGGGTTGTGGAGTGGCGTTTACTGTAGCCTGTGCCGTGGCACGTTCAGCTACGTCAGTTGTGATGAGAGGGTTCTCAATGGTTTCCTCTACAGGCTCTGCCATAGGGTCGTTTTCATCGTAGACCAACCGTGTAACCGTAGCCTCAACAGCCTCAACAGCCGTGACCGTTATAACATCTGTCATAACATCGACCATTTCCTCTGCATCTTCATCCCAGACCTGTTCGCCTGTAGGTTGACTTTCAGTAACCTCAGTACGGCCTACTGACACGATGTACTGTGCTAGTCTTTCTGTGGCTGTCTTGTAGGCTGCAAGCTGTTGGTTGAACTGTTTAGCATCAGCCGCTGCTTGTAGGTCTGTAGGTATGTCACCAGTGAAGCAGTCTGCGCCTTCGAGAATGATGGCGTCTAGGACTTGCTGATACAAACTGCCGTTTGCGTTCACTGAAATATATTCATCTTTAGTAGTGCAGTAGATTGTATCTAAAACACCAGATTGTTCATCATTTGCGTGATACACATAAGCCATCAAAGTTCCCCATTCACATAAAAATTACCAGCGCCTATTGCATAAACTTGGTAAATTGCTCCGACAGTCAAAGGTGTACCGGGACAACTCAGATTTCCTGATAGTATGTTACCATTACTTCCAGTTTGGGTTAGGTTTATGCCATTAACAGCTTGTCCATTAATGGTAAGATTGGTATGCCCTGCACTTACATATGACCTTAGAGGAACAGGCAAAGATATATCCACCTGAGTTCTATTATTTACATCACAATAGCTTGTAGCGACTAATCTCTGATAACTTCCCAGATCATACTGAACATAATACCTCTGACACAACGCCAGTTCTTCGCCGTAAGACCTATGTTCAAACGGGGTGGCTACTTTGCCGAGTTCTAGTTGGACACCTGTGATTTGCCACGTTGCACTTGCAGTGCCTACTAGGTTTACTTGGCTGGAAGAAGCCATTTTAAAACCTGCTTGGTAACTGTTTAAGGTAGAGGTTTGGTAAGCCGTTCCAGTGCCAAGCGACCAAGATATATAAATTCCTGCGCTATTGGTTGTCAGCCAAGTTCCAGTTGTATCACCAATTACCTCAATAGTTTTATATTCCCAAACATTCGCCGCAGCTATTGTATATTCTTTAACCATTGAACGATTAGCAGCAGCATTAAATATGGAAATACAAAACGTACCAGTGAGGCTAGACTTTACCCAAAAGGACAATGTGCAAGTTTTTGCATTAGAGGAACCTAAATTCAGATGACTTATGTTGTTCCCTTCGATTGGTGCTACAAGCCTACTATACTCTGTCGCTGATAGCGAAGTATCGGTTCCTGTTGTTGTTATCTTATTAGAGTATTCAAAACCCTCTGGGGCGTCAGCTACCCGTTGGCAGGAAATGCTCCCAGAGTGATTTTCAATAGCCCTAAAACGGTCAACTCCAAAAAGGCTAGTAGCATGACCAGTAACAGCAGCGCCGTTATTGCGTTGGTCAATCCGCATATCACCGTTGATAATAATGTTCCTACGCCCAGCACCAATCAGGTTAAACTGTTCCTGTGGTGTCTCAGCACGAAGCATTGCCTCGCCAGCGATACCCGTGGGCTTGCGTAAGTCAGCTAGTTCCTCCCTAACGTTAATGGAAGGTTTTGTTACTTTAACTGTCATGGTTTACTCCTCCACTACTAAGTTGTTTGAGGCACTAATTGCTGCACCTACTGCTGTTGTTGTGTTCTCTACTCTGCGTAGACCTTGGAAGACGCTACGCCCGTTGTCTGTGCCTACATGAAGCAAGTCTGTGCTATCGTCATAGGCCAGTGCGGTTACTGCGTCTGGGCTACCTGATGCTGGGCTCGCTGCGTAGAGTGTGGCTTGGGCATTCTCTTGGAACAACACCTTCTCGTCCTCGTAGATTTTAGCAATCTGTTCTGGGGATGGTACTGTTCCAGAAATTTTAGCTAATGCTATTTTGCCATCTAATACAGGATGAGTCGAATCCCAGTGTCCCGCTGATCCTATATGAGTTCTTCTATTACCACTTGCACCTTGGTAGTTAGCCAAAGTTGTTGAACCTACAAGAGTACCTCTTAGTTCTCCGTTTTGATATATTTTATGAATTCTGCCTTGTCGTGTAAAATGAAAACAATGCCATACATTTATTCCTACACCAGTAATTCTAAGATCAGCTGTTGCTACGTTGTTATCATTGCAATAAAACGCTATATTATCTGTATTAGCATTAGAGAATATATCAATTCTTTCATCATCAGCTGCTGCCGCTGTCCCAAACCATCTTTCGTGGCCAGAAGTAGGTAAAGAATTTCTATATATCCACATAGAGTACATAAAATCGCCCGTACCAAAGTCTAGGGAACTGTTGTATGGTTGCTGTAGGTAATTACTAGAAGTAAATGGCCCGTAAGCCACCAGATCAGCACCTGTTGCTACAGGCGTCTTAGGGACTGTGCCGAACACTTGTAAGCCATTGCCGTTCACGCTGCGGTCTTCTTCGGCTAGGCGTACTGATACGTTGTCGTAGTCAACATAGTTTGTACCTTCAGACCCAAGTTCTATGTAAGTGGTTGTAGCACTAGCCGTGTATGTAATTGAGTAGTAACCTGTAGTGTTTTTCCGAAGGATAATATCTCCCCAAGATTGTCTTGAGGATAGGTCATTTCCAATCGATGCAGCCCAAAAGCTTGATCCTCCAATAACGCCGACTTCAAAGGAAAATGTGTAGGTCTTACCTACTACCGTTGTGAAGCCTTGATAGGCTTTTGAGTAACCCCCATTGTCGGCAACTCTAATTCTGCCAGACACTATTGATAAGGTTGAATTATAAGCAGTCCAACCAGTAGTATTACTAGCAAACGTTCCATTCGTCACCAACTCTGCGCCAGTAACATTGGTATCATCGGTGTCGCTCAAGGTGGCTAGTTTTATTGCGCCGTTCATCCAGCCTGTGGCATAATTACTTGTGGTGTAGGCCACCATACTACCGCTTGCAGAAGGTGTCCCTACATCTGAATAGTAGTCAACGTCTAGTAACGTCAGCTTATTCGTGAAGCCAACCGCCTTATCATGCACAGCCGCTTTTATTTGATTAGTAGCATCGCCTAAGTTTGAGTTAGTATTTAAAACAACACCACTATTAGAACTTGTTCCTCTGGCATCATAAACAGTAATACCAGAAATATTGTTAGTGTAACTGCCTGTTACATCTGCATTAGGGATGTCGATGAATGCCTTACGCCAGTAGTTAGTCGATGAGCCAGATTGTTGGGTAGCATAGCTGATTTGGTTTCTATTAAATGAAATATCAGTAGCACCATTATTCGTAGATGCTGTATGTGTAATATCAACAACAGTCCCATCATCCTTGATAACACTCACGCCACCATCGGTAGCCACCGCAATAGTAGGCACAGGCAATCTAGTAGCTGCATCAATAGGGGCGTTAGGCAAAACGGTCATGGCTACATCGTTGATTATGGCGTTCACAAGCCCAAAAGTCTCAACTTGGTAGTAAGAGCCGTTACCTGGAGCGCCTAAAGAATTTCTTTTAGAAATTGTATTTAAAACTTGTTTGTATTGAGCACTAGACCAATACCAAAGTTGAGAGTCAGATAAAAATCCAATTCGAGATACGCCCCAGCCGCCCACAGGGAAACCAAGACACAAGTCACCGTTCAACATAGAAATAGACGAGGGTGTTTTGTTTGCGTTCGCTATATGAGTGGAAATAGTGGATGTACCAGCATTGAAAACCATCCACATAGGCATATCAGGATCATCACCATCGTAGATCGTAACCTGATTAGTCTCAGCCACAATCACAGCAACCGCTGGGAACTCCTTACGGCTACCACGTGTGGCAGTGTTCAGTGTCTCATTGTACCAGCTTGTGCCTTGTGTGCGCTTACGCCATGCACCGCCATCACTGTCCTTGCTGGTGTCGTACACGAATACGTCTACGGCTGTGTCGGAAATGTCTTTGGAGATTGCGTTAAGCAAAGTGTTGTCAAAAGCTACTTCGTCTGTAGTTGCTAGACCTTGGTTAAGGGCTTTCACCGCCGCTATGTTAGTTAGCTCACTGTCCATTAGTGCGCCAGCCGCTGTTACATTAGTGGCGTCTGTTACGTCAGCAGATGCTTCAATAGCGTTTAGCTTTGAGTGGTCAGCATCAGTAAACACGTTGCTGTCCGTTGCAGCCTCTACGGCGGCTCTGATCTCAGCGTCTGTTTGGTCGGCGGTTGCAGACGCCTCTATGCCATCTAACTTTGTACCGTCAGTAGCAACGTCTCTGCCATCAAAAGTACTATTAGTTGTAATCGCCCCTGTCATAGCGCCACCTGCTTTAGGTAGTGCTGCATCAGCTGTAGTTGTGGTAGAAGTTAGTACAGCGTCTCGTGCTGCAATGTCAATACCATCCACGGTACCACTTACAGTTATATTTCCTTGAACATCTGCAGCATCAACTGTGAGGGTGCCTACGATGTCCTTATCAGCAGAGTCTGCTAAGTCTCTTGATCGTGACATGTTATACCTCCTGAGATGCTAAGTGTGCCGCGTAGGCGTCTTTAACTGCCTGTGTGTGTACTACCGCGCAGATAGCCTGCACCTCAGTGGACTCACCTGTGATGTCTGCATCTGGTGCGACTACATGGCGTGAGAATGATCGGCTGATCTCTACACCGTCACGCTTGATGACCGTGGCTGTACGCACTTGAATGAATTTATGTTCACTCACGATCTCGATTTTGTCTTGTACTGTTTCTTCTGTTAGTGCCATCGTTTTTCTCCTTTGATGGTTGGACTGTCCGACCCAAAGCTATGCAGTGGGTTATGATGCTGTTGGGTAAGTCATAGAAAACCAGAATCTACCCGAAGAGTTACACGCTTGTGCGTAGCTAAGATTGTTGGTTGAAGAGGGGATACCCAGATAAAAGTAGTTTTGCGAAACAACAGTCCACGCCGCACCTAGAGTGGTAGTGGTAAGTAATGATGCGTTTCCACTACCATTATAAAAACTTCCATTTACAAAGCCACCTGTAGAGGTAAAAGGCATACCGCCCATATTCACATAACTCGTATCGGTGTTAGCTATAGAACTAATAACCATATAACCCCACAGATGAACTGTATCACCAATCTTGGTATATTTTCCGTAGCGTTCAGTGTAGCTAACCGCCACATTATTAAACGCAGGCGTCCAAGTCCCCTCTTCATAATCGTCCAGCTTATTAGCCGCCCCAGTGCCGCCAAGGTAAACACCGCCTGATAGGTAGAGGTCTTTCCAACGATAAGTGCTAGGATACCCTAAATCAATTGCTGCATCCCGTACCGCTTTGTTATCATAGTTATATGGCACAAGCGCATTTGCACCTTGGTAATAACCAATACCTACATCGCCGCCACCAATAACCATACTACCGCCATCGACCTTTATGCCGCCGTGAATCGTACTCGCTCCAGAGTAAAATCTTACATACTCGCCTGTAGAGTTTTGCCTACGAACTTGCATAGTTTCGCCAGTAGAACCTGTACGAGAAAAGATTGCACTATCACCGCCCCGAATACTGTGGCCTGTTTTGGGGTATGAACCAGCGGAATCAGTGCCGATATGCAAGTCACCGCCAAAAGTAGCACCAGTATCAACCGCAAGAACCCCTGCGCTCATGTTGTCGCTTATCCGTAGGTTTGCACCGTTGCCGTAGATGTCCCACTTGCCAGTGCCGCCACCAGCGTACATCCTCACAAATTTTGTTGCGTTGCTGGAAGATGCTCTAAATACACCGCTGTTTGGTATTTCTACGACACCGCTGCTGTCAATTGTCAGTGCAAGTGATCCGTTTGTTCTAAAACCAAACTTGTTTTGACCGCCAGCCGTTTGGAACTCTGTCCCGTCTCCGCCAGAGTCTGCTTTAATGTAAACACCGTCATCAGAGGTTGAGGATTGAAGAAAAATAAATCGGTCGCCAGAGCCTGAAACCTCTAATCCATTGACGCTAGGCGAACTCGTCCCAATGCCCACATTTCCGTTTTCATCTATCCTTACCGCTTCCGTCAGAGTGCCTTGGCTATTAACATTTGTGTTAAAAGTAAGTTCACCACCGCCACCAGAACCAGCGTATAAAACCTCAATGCTTGCAGCAATTCCTGGAGTAACGTCATTGCTGAAGAACTCTATGCCACCTTGTTGATTACCCGCTGTTGCTGATGTGTCTGTGTCTGTGATGCGGATGTAGTTTGCTTTTGCACCAGCATTGTTATTTGCAGAGACTTCTAACTTACCCGTTATGTCTACCGATCCCGATGAGCTGATGACCATACGTTCTGTGTCTGCTGTGAAGAAGCGCAGTTGACCGCTGTTTGCATTCCCTGCATCCGCCGAAAGCACAAGAGAGCTATCTGATTCACTATACAGACGATGATAAACACTGGTATTTTGAGCATCAATCATCTTAATCATATCGGAAGATGACTGAATTGTTATTGGGTGATCTGGGCTTGTAGTACCCAAGCCAAGTTTCTCCGCACTCGCATCCCAGAAGAACTTTGCCGTGGTGCCTGTGTCCTCGTAGAAGCTGATGTCGCCTGTACCACCGTCAATAACCATATTTGTTGTAGCAGTATTTTCATCATCGCTTAGTTTCTGGAAATACAAGTTCCCGAAGTTCTGACGAATACGGTGATTTTGGTCAGTTACTCCCGACTCCATAAAATAGAGCATAGGCGCAGTAGAGTTAAAGCGAACAGGTGTACCATCCACAGTCAGCCCATCGCTGGTGATAGTCGATTGCACATCCAGAGCGCCTGTCATAGTACCACCAGCCAGTGGAAGCTTCGTAGCAATACTGTTAGTCACTGTTGTACTAAAGTTAGCGTCATCACCAAGGGCAGCAGCAAGCTCGTTAAGAGTATTCAGGGCTGCTGGTGAACTATCGACCAAAGCCGCCAGCTGAGTGTCTGTGTAGCCTGTGTAGTAAGCTCCGTGTTGTCCATCTAACTGATCAGCATCAAGGTTAGACCCAGCACCATCGTTAGTTACTGTTAGAGTGTTTATTGTAGTAGTACCTGTAAAGGTTTGATTAGCTACCTCAAAGGTTCCGAAGGCTACTACCTCCAGAATATCGTTAACAGCTGCACCAGCGCTAAGAACGACATCACTGCCGTTGGTTGCGGTATAGTCTGTAGCTGCTAACTTTACTCCGTTAAGGTATACATCAAGATAGTTTTCTTGGTACCCAGAAGTGCCAAAAGATGTTTGACCAGCTGTGGCTGTAAAGCTGTCTCTGGTTTGAGTTGTCTGTGGTACTGGCTGTACGCCTATATATCCTGACATTTTTGTTTTCCTCTCTACCGATCCTCAGATGGGCAATAAAAGTTGTTTATTGTACGGGGTTTATTAAGCTTCTAGTGCTGTCACTCTAGCCTTTAAGGCTGTGATTTCTGTTAGTGCTTCTTGCAGTGCAGCAGTCAGCAAAGGTACTAGCTTGCTCTGGTCGATGCCTTGGTAGTCAGGGACACTGCGAGTGCCCATGACGGCATCAACTGCTTCAGTTGTGACGTTACCATACTCATCTGTGACCTTTTCAATAGCCGCTGTAACTTCGTACTCTTCTTCACGCATTGCGTCTTTAGTGCCTGTTACAGATTCTGGGACAATTGACTGTGCTTCATGTGCAAGGAAACCATCGGTACGAGTACCCGTTCTCGTCCATTCAAAGTTTACTGGGTTTAGTGCTTGAACACGAGCGGATGCGCCTGTCATTGGCTGAACATCAGTTTTTAGGCGGTAGTCTGATATTGTATTAAAAGCAATGGTTGTACCATTGTCTGTAATTGTTCCTGTGCCAGAACCATTTCTATAGAAGAATATATGGTTCCCTGCGGAGTTGTCACTTGCAATGCCGTAGCCACCGCCACCGTTATTTTCAAACTTAGCTACAAAGTCAGCGTTTTGGTTTCGGATTACATTAAATCTTCCACCAGTAACGTCTACCTGACCAGTTGGGGAAATAGACATTCTAGTGAGCATAGTAGAGTCAGTTGGTACTGAATTTCCTGATGTACCACCAGTCATAAATTCTATCGGGGCGTAGCTAGAGAATAACTGTAACTTTTCAGTGCTACGGGCATCGTAAAGCAAGCCACCCCTAACATTATTTGCCCACCCAAATAGCATACCAAAAGCTGAGTCTGTCCCACTCACCCCGTCAAGCCAGTTTCCTTCCATATTAGCTAAATATATACCCTCTGTTCCAGCGGCATCATAGTTTGTGTTAAATCCTGAAACAACATGATTTACAGTGCTATTAGAAGCGGGACTATAACTAGAAGTACCTTTATTTACATGAAGGTAAAAATCTGGGGCTGTTGTATTAATGCCCACGTTGCCTGCATTAGTAATATCAACCAGCGCACTAGCATTATCTGCTGTTCTAAACTGAACACCATTAGTGCCACCGTAAAAGTATGTGCGGGTTGCATCAACTTGTAGAACATTATGCCCATTACCTGTTATGTAGCTGTTCACGTTTGGCAGGTCTAAGTTGCCCGTGATCCCAACAGTGCCTGTGGCGTTTATAATCAACCTGTCGGTACTGCCCCCAGTTTGAACCTTAAAACCATCCCCCGCATTTGCATGAGCTACAAGGTAGTTATCAGTAGCATCGTACCAAATTGCGGCCTCTTGAGCGTTGTTGTTACAAAAAGAGATTTGAGTAAAGCGTTCACCAGCATTGTTTAGAAGTACCTGATCACCGTTTCCACCTAAGATGTCCATTTTTGCAAGAGGGCTTGATTCTCCAATCCCGACCCGACCGTTGCTGTCCAGAGTCATACGCTGGGTGGCACCAGTATAAAACCTGTAACCTGTAGGGCCACTAAATGTAAGATCGGGGCTATTGGCGATAGAATTTACACCAATTTTATATTCCCTAGCACCACCGTTTTGACCTTCAATAATAAGGCCAGAATCTTCCAAATTAGTTGCGTTTTTTATACGCAAGAAAACATTGTTAGAACTCGCAGACAAGTTCTGAACATCTAATGAAACGGTAGAGGCTGGGGTACACCCAATCCCAACATTACCGTTGCCATCAATAGTCATTGCAGTGCTGTCAGATGAACCTGTTGAAAATGCAAGATTGTCTGCACTATCGGCAGTTATTCCCGCTCTGATTGTTCCACCACCTGCATGTTTCCAGTAAAGGTTATTGCCTTGGATTAACTCCATGTCACCCGCTGCTGAGATGCGCATGCGTTCTTGGTTATTAGTTTTAAAGTGTAGAATCCTTGACCCTACGGCCTGTAAACCAATACCAAGATCTGTTATGCCACTGTCTGCGTACACTTCACCTGTGACTGTCTCGTTTACCTCAAAGTCTAGTAAACTTCCTGTTGTGCCATTTATAGTCATCGCTCCGTAACCAGAGTAGCTATTTGGGCTGGATGTGCCAATGCCCACCTGAGTATTGAAAGTTACGTCACCTGTGACTGTACCGCCAGCTAGAGGCAACTTAGTAGCCAAGGCAGTCGTAAGGGTACTATTATAGTTCTCATCATCGTTAATCGCGGCAGCAAGCTCATTCAAGTCATTTAGTGTACTAGGAGCGCCACCTATGAGGGTTGTGATCTTATCAACAACATAGGCAGTAGTAGCTATCTTAGTTGAGTCATCCGACTCAGCCTGAGTAGTCGCTGTGTCTAGCCTAGCTGCTGCTATAGTTCCTGTGAGGTTAGCCGCTGGTAAGTCAATACCAAGGCCCTCTATGTCTGCTTTAGTCTGATCAGCTGTTGCTGAAGCTTCTATACCATCGAGTTTAGTTCCGTCAACTGAGACATCACGACCGTCTACTGTACCACCTACGGTAATGTTACCAGAGATGTCAGAAGCGGCTGTGCTCAGACTGACTACTTTTGATCCTATGTACCCAGCCATTATGTTTGCTCCAAGACACTCACGATCACGTCACAAGAAGATGCGGTGTCGGAAGTTACAATTACTGTATCAGTAGTTTCTAAAATAACCTTACCGTCTAACACTGAGAGTGCAGAGTTTGCGGGAACGGGAGCGCCCTTAATAAGGTACACCCCTGCCACTTGAACGTCTGCTCTAATCTGTGAGCCTGTCCTGTTTGCAAGGTTACAGCCAATCACAACAGAGGTTGTAGCGGAAGGAACGGTATAAGTTGTTGTTGCACCTGTACCAACAGATGCGCTTGTGTAGTTTTTAAAAGTATTTGCCATTATGTTATCCTAACGCGATTGAAAGCGCAAGGGATGTACCCTCTGCTGCGGCTGCACTAACTGCGGCCTCGCTTGCTTTTGTTGTTGCTGTTGTTGCTGAATTGGCAGCGTTACCCGCCTGTGTAGTTGCTAAAGCTACCTGTGCAGCACCGTTAGTGGTAGCAAGGCCAGCCTGTGCTGTTGCCGTAACGACATCCGCGTTAGTCGAAACCACATCGGCGTTAGTCGAAACTACATCGGCATGAGTAAGAACAACATCAGCGTTGGTTAACGCTAGGTCTGCTGTTACGTTTGTTTCACTTGTTGCAGCGTTGTTTTCAGAAACTAAAGCGGCGGCTGCACTAACAGAGGCTTCATTAGCCTTGGTAGTAGCGGTAGTGGCGCTGGTTGCAGCAACTGCGCTAGGAGCTTCCCAAACTGCGCCTGTCCAGAAGTATAGCTTAGATACTGTAGAGTTCCAGTAAATGACACCTGTTGATAAGGCGTCTCCATCGTTGTCAACAGTAGGGGCCGAGGTCTTAGAGCCTAAATAACGATCATCAAAGTTATCAAAGATAGTTGTTACAGAGGCCAAGTTGTTTGCGGTTATAGTGGCGTTAGCTGCGGCCTGACCTGCCTTGGTAGAGGCTGTAGCAGCACTCCCTGCAGATGCGGTTGCACTAGTAGCTGACTGTTCGGCAGAAGACTGAGAGTTTGTTGCAGAACTAGAACTGGCTGTAGAGTAGTTAAAGGAGTCTACAGCAGACCCTGCAGCGTTAGTCTCAGCTGTTTGAGCGGCTGTTGCAGAGGTAGCGGAGTTGGTAGCACTATTGAGCGCCTCTCCTGCTTTTACTACTGCTAGGTTTGACTTGGTTGTTGCTACTGTTTGGGCTGTTCCCGCCGTGGTGGCTGAAAGCGCCGCTTCATCAGCGGAGTGACTTGCCTCATCTGCACTAGTAACAGCAGCTGCAGCACTGTTGGCTGAGTTAGTAGCGGAGGCCAAGGCGTTAGCTGCTTGTTGTGTAGCGTTTGATAGTTGTGTGTTTGATGTCTGAGAGTAGTTGAAAGAGTCTAAAGCAGACCCTGCAGCGTTAGTCTCAGCTGTTTGTGCAGCAGTCTTGCTATCAGAAGCGGCAATTGCTGAGTTGTTGGCGTTAGTAGCTGATGTTTGGGCGTTAGTGGCAAAGGTTGATGCCTCTGAAACAGGGTACTCAAAAGAAGAACCATTCCAAACACCTAGCTGACTAGAAGTTGAATTAAAATAGATGGCACCATTAACAATAGCATTGCCGTCATTGTCAACGGTAGGGGCTGTGGCTTTAACACCAAGCCAACGATCATCAAAGGTGTCTAGGGCTAACTCTGCAGCATTTTTGGCAGCAGTGGCTGTGGTAGCGGCAGTAGTTGCCTGTACAATAATGTTAGCACCACCAAGGTTAGTGTCAGAGACTTGTTCGTTAGCAGCATTGCTGATAACAACATGAAAATCTCCACTACTATCAATATAGGCGCTCGTAATAGAATCACCCTTAGTACCCTGACCGCCAGTCCTAGAGAGACTAACAGCAATAGAGGCCGGAGAGACTGTTAAGTTATAAGCAGACATTATGATATCTCCGTTGGGCTATAGCGAACTTCAATTAGACCACGCATGGGTTTCCAAATCTGTTGCAAGTTTCCTACACCCGTGTCAGCAATCTCTAAGTCAATGAACCCGTAGATTGGTTTGTCAGGGGCTGGGAAAGTATTCCAAGTGTTTACAAGGTCTTGCGGGATAACAATGTCAAAAAGGTTATCTGTAGGGGTTGTATCAAGTATAGGGAGGGTGGTGACAACAGGAGTGTCTCTAGCAGTCTCCGGAATAGTACCGGAGTCCTGAAGGTTGTCACCCTCTACGACCTTGGCTGTGATAGTGTACCCTGCAAGGTTGGTTAACCAAGAGGCAGTAATGTTAATACGTGTCTGTTCACCGTGAACAACAGAGGCAATAATACTACCGTCATCTGTAATTAAGTCCGTAGACTTAGAAGTAATTTTTGAACGTGGCATTTAGGTTCCTCTCTACCGATCCTCGGATGGGTACTAAAAGTGATTTTATCTTATTTCTTCTTTGTGCCTTTTTTAGGTGGGCGACCTTTTGTTGTACCGTAAGTACCTTTACCTGATGGCATAGTTTAATTTCCTTATTATTAGAAGCCAAAACCTCTTGTTGTTACTTTTGAGCCAGAGCGTATGGGGAACAGGTATTCCACTGCATAGCGTAGGCCGTCTGTCCAGTGTTCTACCCCTTCTTTTTTATCAATGGTAGCACTATCGGGGTTGCTCTCAATCCACTGAGTGCGCTCTAGGGATTTAATTGTGTTGGAACACTTGGGATGAATGTACATGTCTACATCACCAGCAGCATTCTTGAACTTCTTATTAACAGCAGCAACAGAGTCAATAATAGGCGGGGCCTTGTTATGTGCTCGTGTGGCTATACCTGCACCTTGTAGTAGGCTAAAGTCAGTAGTACCTACTGCAGCAGAGGACTTCCTAGCACGACCACTAGGGTCAGGGTAAGAAATAATGTTGTGGCCTTTAAAACGCTCTTTGAGAGCATTAGCCAAAGTCTCTGTGTCGGGGTGTCCTTGCATCTCATCTAGGATGTGTATCTGACCACCTCTGATAGCGAAGATTACTGAGGCCATAATACCAACGTTAAAGTCAATAGCTACATGGACGTCTTCTCCCG